>Ga0334722_10000543_pt1 | contig 54642 bp, 50 predicted proteins | sample C3_bottom_MG_FD_207210 | JGI IMG/M metagenome (GOLD analysis project Ga0334722, IMG submission 207210) | Sediment microbial communities from Yellowstone Lake, YNP, Wyoming, USA - C3_bottom | ecosystem: Environmental > Aquatic > Freshwater > Lake > Sediment | place: USA: Wyoming | collected...
GAGGCACCAGACGAGGATGGAGATCGAGGCGACTCCGGCCAGTCCGAGGGCCGAGAGGGGGATGCCGGCGGGAGTCCCGAGGAGGCTCGCCGGGAACATGCCGTAGAGGGTGATGCCGTAGAGGATGACCTTCACATTGACCAGCTGGAGGAGGGCCCCGCCCGCATAGGTGAAGACTCCCGCCTTGCCCTCACCGTGGCCGCCCCCGATGAAGAGGGAGGCGGTGAGCCAGAGCATGTAGGCGAAGCCGATCCACTTGAGCCAGGTGGAGACCTGGGCGATGTTGTTTCGCAGCACGAAGTTGAAGGAGCCCGAGGCTAGCATGACGATGAAGAAGCCGGTCGCGATGCCCGCGAGATGGGGCAGGGCCCTCGTGAAGCCCAGCTTCAGGCCGGCCGAGGTCGCCGAGAGATTGTTCGGCCCGGGCGTGAAGGTCGTGGCCACGATGTAGGCGGCGAGGGGAAGGGCGGTGGAATCCATGCTGCTCCCTGGCGCGGCCCCGGCGGGGAGGAGCGGCGCAGGGCTCCATTTCGCCCGGGGCGGCTCCTTTTGTCAATCGGCGAAGGGGATCCTCGACGGCGAGGTCAACCTTCGCGGCCCCCGCCTTCCAGGCCGATCTTCCTGAGCTTGGGCGCGATCACCGCCCGGCAGTAGCCCGCCCAGGGGTGCTGATCATAATAGTTCTGATGATAATTTTCAGCGGGCCAGAAGGCGGGAGCGCCCAGGATCTCGGTGACGATGGTGTCCTCGAAATGCGCGGCGACCTCCTCCTTCGAGGCGAGGGCGAGGGATTTCTCGGACTCGTCCGCCACGAAGATCACCGAACGGTACTGGCTGCCCACGTCGGCTCCCTGCCGGTCGAGGGTGGTGGGGTCGTGGATCCGCCAGAAGAGGTCGAGGAGGGCGCCGAGGTCCACCACCTCGGGGTCGTAGTCGACGGCGACGACCTCGGCGTGGCTCGTCAGCCCCGACGAGACCTCCTCGTAGCTGGGCGACTCGCGGTCGCCCCCCGCGTAGCCGCTGGTCACGGCGACCACCCCCGGCAGTCGTTTGTAGGCCGCCTCGAGGCACCAGAAGCAGCCCCCGCCCAGGATGATCCTCCGCATCTCTCCTCCCCGGCGGGTCGCCGCGCGACGACGCGCCCGCCTCCTTCAAGGTACTCAGGAAGGGAGGACGCGGAACAGGCGGTCGAGGACGATCGCCGCCCTTCTTGGAGGCCGGCCTCCTTTCGTGCTACAAACGAGCCCCATGTCCGTACTCCTGTCCGTACTCGCCGCCCTTCTGTACGGGATCGCCGACTTTTCGGGAGGCTTCGCCTCCCGTGGCAGCCGTCTCGCCAATGTTCTCGTGGTCTCCCAGATCGCGGGCGCCTCCCTGGCCCTCGCCTTCATCCTCGTCCAGGGCTCGCCCCTCCCCGACCTCGGCGCCCTGGCCTGGAGCCTCGCGGCGGGGCTCTCCGGACTCGTCGGCCTCCTCCTCCTCTATCGGGGCATCGCGACCGGCGTGGTGGCCATCGTGTCCCCCGTCTCGGCCCTCGTGTCCGCCCTCCTTCCCGCGGCCTTCGGCCTCCTCCGCGGCGAGCGCCCCTCGGCCCTGGCCCTGGTCGGCGCGACCCTCTGTCTTCCCGCCCTCCTCCTCCTTTCTTGGGAAGCCGGTGGCGCGGTCGACCCCAGGCGGACGAGGAAATCCCTTCTCCAGGGCCTCGCGGCCGGCGCGGGCTTCGGGGGCTTCTTCATCTTCCTCTCCCTCACCAAGGGCCAATCGGGTCTCTGGCCCGTCTTCGCCGCCCGCCTCGCCTCCCTCGTCCTCGTCGTCGTCTTCGTCCTCGCGCGCGGAGGGAAGAAGAGCCTCGCTCCCGGCGACCTCGCGCCGGCCCTCGCCGCGGGCCTCGCGGACATGGGCGCGAACATCACCTTCCTCCTCGCCACCCGCCTCGGCCTCCTCTCCGTGGTCTCGGTCATCAGCTCCCTCTTCCCGGCCCCCACCGTGATCCTCGCGCGCGTCTTCATGAAGGAGAGGATCCCGGCGCGGCGGATCGCGGGCCTCGGCCTGGCCCTGGCGGGAGTGGCTCTGATCAGCCTGAGATAGGGCGGACTCCCGCCTCCGCGACCCATCGCCTCGAGGACGGATCGCCGGGAGAGGCGCGATTGACCCGGAAGGGGCGCCGTACTATCCTTCCCTTATGCCTCTGCCCATCGTCCTGTGCGTCGATGACGACGCGATCATCGCGGAGAGTATCCGCCAGGAGCTCAAGCGGAGCGTCAAGGACGCCAACATCGAGACCGCGCTCTCGGGCGACGAGGCCCTCGCCTATCTCGACGAAATCAAGAAGAACAACACCGAGCTGGCCACCCTCATCACCGACGAGCGCATGCCCGGCATCAAGGGGCACGAGCTGCTCAAGCTGGTCCGCGACCGTCATCCCGGCACCTACGGCATCCTCCTCACCGGCTATGCCGACCTCGACGCCATCGGTGTGGCGGTAAACGACGCGGGCCTCTTCCGTTTCATGCAGAAGCCCTGGAACCGCGCCGATCTCGCGATCGCCGTCCGCCGCGCCCTCGATCTCTACCGCCGCGACAAGGAAGTGAAGGAACTGCGGGCCCAGGTGGAAAAGGTCAACCTGGCCTTCGTCGCCCTCCTCGAGAATCCCCAGCTCGGCAAGGATCCCGACACCGTCGACCACGTCAAGCGCGTCGCCTGCCACGCGGCCCTGCTCGGCCAGCGGATGGGCTACGAGGAGAACGAGGTCCGGAAGCTCTTCTTCTACACGCCCCTCCACGACATCGGCAAGTACACCGTGCCCCAGCGCATCCTCGGCAAGCCGGGAAGGCTCGACGAGACCGAATTCGCGATCGTGAAGCAGCACGTCGCCGAGGGCGCGCGCATGCTCGAGTCGGTGGACATCGAGACCATGGCGCACAACATCATCCTCTACCATCACGAGAAATGGGACGGCTCCGGCTATCTCGCCGGACTCTCCGGCCCGGCCATACCGAGCGAGGCCCGCATCGTGGCCCTGGCCGACATCCTCGACGCGATGGTGTCGGTCCGACCCTACAAGCCGGCCCTGCCCTTCGACGAGGTCGCCGCCCATCTCTTCTCGCAGAGCGGCAGCCACTTCGACCCCGAGGTGATCGAGGCCTTCCGCGGCGACCTCGATGCGCACCGCGCCATCGCGGGCGGGGAGATCCCGGCGGAATTCGACTTCTCGCATCCCAGGTGACCGGGGACGGTAACCTGGGAAGGAAACCGCTTACTTTTCGGGAGGGCTCCGGCGACCGAGATCAGGCAGCGCCTTCGTGGAAGCTCCGGTCGCCGGACCAGCGGTTTCCTTCCCCGGACCCCTTCCTTCCGAAAGCACGACCAAGGGCTCCGCCCGCGCGACCCGCGGGTCGCGCGGATCCTGCCTGATAGTGCTGCCTTCTATTATCTAGCGCGCGCTTCGCGCGGCGCGGTGTGGGGCACATTCGTACGCCGTCCAGCAGTCTCCTCGCGAGGCTCCTGCTTTCCGGACAGCGCGGCAGTTAGGCAATAGCGCGCGCTTCGCGCGGCGCGGTTATAGGGTAGGCTTCCACTCTTCGGCGAGGATGGCATAGACGAGATCGTCCTCCCATTCTTCGCCGTTCAGGATGCTCTTTCTGAAAAGACCTTCCTTCCTGAATCCGAGGCTCTCGAGCAGGGCCGCGGAGGCCAGGTTGGCCGGATCCAGTGAGGCGCTGACTCGGTGCTTTCCCAGGTCCGCGAATAGATGCGTCACGACTCGCGCGACGGCCTCCTTTCCGAAGCCCCTTCGCCAGTGCCGTTTGGCGATCGTATATCCGATCTCGCACTGCAGATTGCGCGGATCCAGAAAATGAATGCCGATGTCGCCGATCAGCGTCCCCTTAAGGTAGATGCCCAATTGGAACCAGCTGCCTTCCTGATTGAAGGCAGGGTTGGAATCACGGATGAAGGCGATCGCGTCTTCGATCGAGGCGGGGCGGAAAGTCTGGAACTCCGCCACCGCAGGGTCGCTTCGGTATCCGAAAAGCCCCGCCGCATCGTCGGGAGAGAGGCCTCTCATGACAAGCCTCTCGCTCCTCAACTCGATTTCCCTCATCATCCCGTCCCCTGTACCCACCGCCGACTTCCTTTTCCCTTGCGCCTTCACTTCCCTTTGCGTCTTCGTGCGAATTTTTAGTTCTTCCTGGCTTGCCCGCGTCTTTGCGTGAGGTTCTTCTTCCTCACTCCCCCGCGAGCTTCTTTATCTGGGACCAGGGATAGATCCCCGTGTTGTGCCCGTCGCTCCAGGAGACCCTGAGCGCGTAGTGTCCGAGACTCTCCACCTCGAGGGCGGTGATGTCCGCGGGAATGTCCTCGTCGCGGAGGATGCGCTCGCCCGTGTGCTCGTCCACGCAGGTGGCGCAGCGGCAGGCGGCGCGGAGGCGGCGGTGGGCCACGAAGGAGGTGCCGCCCTCGGGCCAGGTGACGGTGAGGCCCTTTTCGTCCTTGTCGACGCGGGGAGGGGCGGCGGTGTCGGCGCTGAGTCGGCCGCCGGCGCGGATCATGGCGTCGACCATGCCCGCGACGAGGGGGTCGGACTTCTCCGCGCCGATGGAGGCCGCGAGGGCGGGAGAGAGGGGGAGGGTGGCCAGGGTCTCGAGGCCGTATTTCTCGGTGAGGCTGGCCGCGCCCTCGTCGCCGCCGAAGAGGTAGTGTTTCTTGTCGCAGTTGTCGCAGACGAACCAGGCCATGTTCTCGACGATGCCGAGCATGGGCACCTTCACCTTCTCGAACATCTCGATGCCGCGCTCGACGTCGACGAGGGAGAGGGCCTGTCTCGTGGTGACGATGACGGCTCCCGAGAGGCGCACGGACTGGGTGAGGGTCAGCTGGACGTCGCCGGTGCCGGGGGGGAGGTCGAGGACGAGGTACTCGAGTTCGCCCCAGCGCACCTGGCCGAGGAGTTGCTGGAGGTAGCTCGAGACCATGGGGCCGCGGAGGATGGCGGGGCCCTCGGGGAGGAGGAAGCCGAAGGACATGAGTTTGAGGCCCCGGTCCTCGAGGGGGATGAGGAGATTGTCGGCGTCCTGGTGCATCTCGGGGCGGTGGATGCCGAAGAGGGAGGGCAGGGAGGGGCCGTGGATGTCGGTGTCGAGGAGGCCGGTGGCGAAGCCGCGGCGCGAGAGCTCGCGGGCGATGGCGGCGGCCACCGTGGACTTGCCGACGCCGCCCTTGGCCGAGGCGACGGCGATGATGTTCTTGACGCCCGTGAGGCCGGGGAGCTGGTTGGCGGCCTTGCGGGCCCGGGAGGTCATGACGACGTTGACGCTGCCGACGCCGGGGACCTTCCGCACGGCCTCCTCGGCCTGGCGCTGGAATTCCACCTTGACCGGGCAGGCGGGGGTGGTGAGTTCGATGTCGAAGGCGACGTGGTCGCCCTTGATGTTCAGGTTCTTGACGAAGCCGAGGCTGACGATGTCCTTGCGGAAATCGGGGTCGATGACGACGCGGAGGGCCTCGAGGACGGCGGTCTCGCTTGGGCTGGGCATGGGGACTCCTTTGACGTGCGGGGAAAAGGTACCGAAAAAAAGCGCGACGAACCAGAGCCTTTGTTACGGAAGGGCGGGTCCTTTGCATTATTCTTGTTCCATCACTCCTTGGAGGTGCCCATGTACAAGACCCTTCCGATCCTCGCCGCCGTCGGTCTTTCCCTGGTCCTCTTCTCCTGCGCGACCATACCCACGGGCGCGCAGGCGGTCGGGGGCTTCGACAAGGCCCGTTACCTCGGCAGCTGGTACGAGATCGCCCGCCTCGATTTCCTCTTCGAGCGAGGCCTCGGCGAGTGTACGGCGAACTACAGTCCCGGGAAGGCCGGCGCCATCGTGGTGCTCAACAGGGGCTACGACGCCAAGGCCGGCGTCTGGAAGGAGGCTCGGGGCAAGGCCCGCTTCCGGGGCGCAGACACGCGGGGCGAACTCGAGGTCTCCTTCTTCGGTCCCTTCTATGCCGCCTACAATGTCATCGCCCTCGATCCCGACTACCGTTCGGCCCTCGTGGCGGGCAATAACCTCAAATACCTCTGGATCCTCTCCCGGGAGCCGACCCTTCCCGATTCCGTGCGGGACCAGTACCTCGCGCTGGCGACCTCCCTGGGCTACGACACGAAGGCCCTGGTCTGGCGGGATCCGGCCGCCGCTCCGAAGTAGCGCTGGGCGTTCGGGGGGCGGGGAGTGTATCTTCTCCGCATGAGCGACAGCCTTCCCTCCCTCCTCGGCATGAATCTCGCCGAGCTCACCGCCCTCGCGCGCGAAGCGGGCCTGCCCGCCTTCGCCGGCAAGCAGCTCGCGCGCTGGCTCTACCAGAAGCGCGTCTGGGATTTCGAGGCCATGACCGACCTTCCCCGCGAGGCCCGGAGCCGTCTGGCCGCGGCCGCCGTCTCGGGTGCCCACGCCCCGGTCAAGACCACGGAGTCGCGGGACGGGACGAAGAAGTACCTCTTCGAGGCGGCCGGTCGCTTCGTCGAGACGGCCTATATCCCCGACCGCGAACGCGCGACACTCTGCGTCTCGGCCCAGGTGGGCTGCAAGATGAACTGTCTCTTCTGTATGACGGGCAAGCAGGGCTTTCAGGCCCAGCTCTCCGCGAGCGACATCGTCAACCAGATCCTCTCGATCCCGGAATTCGAGAAGCTCACGAACATCGTGTTCATGGGCATGGGCGAGCCCTTCGACAATCTTGACAATGTGCTCCGCACCCTCGAGATCCTGACCGCCTCCTGGGGCCTCGCCTGGAGTCCGCGGCGCGTCACAGTCTCGACCATCGGCGTCCTGCCCGGTCTCAGGCGCTACCTCGACGAGAGCGAGTGCCACCTCGCGGTGAGTCTCCACTCGCCCTTCCACGAGGAGAGGCTCGGCATCATGCCGGTCGAGGCGGCCTATCCCCTCCCCGAGCTCGTCGCGATGATCCGCGGCTTCGACTTCGGCCGACAGCGCCGCATCTCCTTCGAGTACATCCTCTTCGAGGGCCTCAACGATTCCCCGCGCCACGTCGCCGAACTTGCCCGTCTCCTCAACGGCCTCTCCTGCCGCATCAACCTGATCCGCTTCCACGCCATTCCCGGTGTCGAGCTCAGGCCGGCCCCGCGCGAGCGCCTCGAGTGGTTCCGCGACGAGCTCGGACGAAAGGGTTTCACCGCGACCATCCGCGCCTCGCGGGGCGAGGACATCCAGGCGGCCTGCGGTCTACTCTCGACGAAGTCCCTCGCGGAGAATATAACAACTAGTAATTGATTTCAGGAATGGGTCGGGACGGCTGGCAGGGCGACGGTGAAGGTGGTGCCCTCCGGCGAACTTTCGAAGGAGATCGAGCCGCCGTGGGCCTCGACGATGGCCTTGGCCAGGGGGAGGCCGAGCCCCGAACCCCTCCCGGGGGCCTTGGTCGTGAAGAAGGGATCGTAGACGCGATTGCGGATCTCGGGGGCTATGCCGGTGCCTTCGTCGGCGATGCGCGCGACGACGAGGGGACCGCCTTCGCCGTCCTCGGAGTGGCGTAGGCTGACTTCGATGCGGCCCCGGTCGCCCATGGCCTGGATTGCGTTGCGGAGAAGGTTGACCCAGACCTCTCCCAGCCTCTCGCGGTCGCCCAGGACGCTGAAGCCAGGGGCGAGGAGCCGCTCGACCTCGATGGCGCCGAGTTCCGGCCGCAGCGTGGCGAGGGCGGCCTCGAGCTCGGCGGCGATGTCGAGGGGCAGGGCATCGGCCTCGCCGCGGAGTTGGGTCCAGGTCCAGAGGGATTTGACGATGGCCGCGGCCTTGTCGGTGGCCTCCCGCGTCACTGCAAGGAGGTTCCTGAGGTCGTCGAGGTCGAGGAGAAGCTCCGCGGCGGCGCGACCCTCGGGTCCGCCCAGGGCGCGGTTGAACTCCTCGGCCCGCTCATCCCAGCCGCGCCGCGTGAAGAGCTCGGCGAGGGCCTTCGCGTCGGGTTCGTCGGCGGCCGCGAAGATCGCCTCGAGCTCGCGAATCCTTGCGCGGCTGCGAGGGGCGGCGAGGTCGGGGGCGCTCTGGTCGAGGACGAGGGACTCGAGGAGTTCGTAGTCCCGGGGACGCAGGCGGGTCCGGAGCTGGCCAAGGCGCGGAAGGACGGCATCGACCTTTTCGCCGACCACGCTGGCCGTGGACTTGATGACGGCCAGGGGGCTGTTGAGCTCATGGGCCACCCCCGCGGCGAGGAGGGTCAGGGAGTCGAATTTCTCCGAGAAACGCCTGAGTTCCTTTTCCTCGCGGACGAGCTGGCCGTAGAAATCCGAGATTACGCGGGCGTAGAATTTCAGGATCTTCTTCGATAGGCGCGAGAAACCCTGACCCGAGAAATTCTCGAGGCAGATGAGGCCGATGATCCGCCCCTCGACCTGGATGGGGGCGTGGAGGGAGATGAAGCCTGAATAGGTGCCGAGGGCCTTGAAGGTCTGGATGATCTCGGGGGGGAAGGCTTTCTCGTCCCTGCCCTCGACCCGGGACTCGAAGGCGTCGATGCCCGTGCCCGAGCCGACCTCGAAATCGAGGAAAACCTCGTCGGGGCCGAAGGAAAGGCGGGAGAGAAGCTCGAAATCGTAGCGGCGAGCGTGGACGGGTATGAAGCGGCCCCCTACGAGCTCGTAGAGGGAGCCCTTCTCGGCCTCGGGGATGAGGCTGAAGGTCGCCTCGAAGACCCCCTGGAGGAAGTCTTTTTTCCCCAGCCTGACGAGATCGTCGAGGGAATCGGCCAGGAGGGCGATTTTCTCGCTGAAACCCTCGTCCGCGTCCTGATTCGCTGGCGCCGGGCGTTTCCCTGCGGGCGAGATAGAGGATTCTTCCCGTTCCCTGCGCGCATCCATGTTCCGCCCCTTCTCGTGACAAGGATATTGCATCGCGGCTTCGGCAGCAAATCCCGCCTCTTCCCGGCGCGCCTTGACTGGCCCCGGAGGTCGGGTTAGGGTTGCCTCACTCCGAATCGCAGAGCGCGAGCTTATCCTGTCGCCCCTCCCGCGGGGAGGCGGCCATGGACTGCGATCGAGGCAGGCGCCGTCGGCGCTCTGCCGAGGGTCGTGCCGGAAACGGCCCGGCCTCCCGGACCTTGATTCATCGACCTCTGTCTGGCTCGCTTCCGAAGTCGGGCCGCCGTAGCGGCCCGATCTTCGGAAGTCAGACTCGACCCCGTCGATGAATCAAGATGGAAAGGAGCACCCATGAAACGCCTCGCTGCCATCCTCCTCGCGCTTCCCCTCTTCCTTCCCCTCGCCGCCCAGACCCCGACCCCGACCCCGGCCACCCCGCGCATCCGGCTTTCCACGACCACGAGCACCCGGGATTCCGGCCTCCTCGACGCCATCCTTCCGCTGTTCCAGGCTGAGACCGGCTACCGCGTGGAGGTCGCCGCGGTCGGCACGGGGGCTGCCATCAAGCTCGGCCGCGACGGCAACGCCGATGTCCTTCTCGTCCACGACCGGCCCGCCGAGGACCTCTTCGTGGCCGACGGCTTCGGCATCGACCGCCGGGATGTCTTCTACAACGACTTCGTCGTCATCGGGCCTGCCGCGGATCCCGCGGGTGTGGGCAGGACAAAGAGCGCCGCCGAGGCCTTCGCCGCCATCTACAAGGCGGGCGCCGCCTTCATCTCCCGCGGCGACAAATCCGGCACCGACTCCAAGGAAAAGGCCCTCTGGAAGGCCACAAACCTCTCGCCCGCCGGCCTGGCCTGGTACCGCGAGATCGGCCAGGGCATGGGTCCGACCATCCTCATGGCCGAGCAGCTCCAGGCCTACTCCCTCGCCGACATCGCCACCTGGCTCGCGATGAAGGACAAGGTCAAGCTCGCCGTCCTTTCCCGGGGGGACAGGATCCTCTTCAATCCCTACGGCATCATCACGGTCAATCCCGGGAAATATCCCGCCACGAATCTCGCCGGAGCCAAGGCCTTCGCCGATTGGCTGACAGGCCCCAAGGGTCAAGCCCTGGTAGCAGCCTACAAGATCAACGGCGAGCCCGGCTTCAGCCTGTACAAGTAGGACCCGGACGTGAACGAGGCTCTTGCCCTCCTTGTGTCGGGGGACGCCGAAACCTGGGGCACCATCGGGAGGAGCCTCCGCTTCTCCCTTTTCTCGACGCTCTTCTCACTCCTTCCCGGCATCGCCCTGGGCATCTGGATGGCGGGGCGGGAGTCGGGGCCGCGGCGCGCGGCGGTGGCCGTGGTCGGTGCCCTGACCGCCGTGCCGACCGTGGTCGTGGGTCTCGTCGTCTACATGCTGATCTCGCGCAATGGTCCCCTCGGGGGCCTCGGTTGGCTCTTCGCCGGTCCCGGCATCGTGATCGGCCAAACCCTCCTCGCCCTTCCCATCGTGGCGAGTCTCGTCTGGTCGGGTCTCGCCCGCCTCGATCCCCGCTTCCACGAGACCCTCGCCACCTTCGGCGTAAGGGGGGCGCGGCGCCTCGGCGCCATCCTCCGCGAGGGCGCTCCGGTGATGGCGGGGGCCCTGGTCGCCGCCTTCGGCCGCGTCACGGGCGAGGTCGGGGTCGCAATGCTCCTCGGAGGCAACATCCGCTTCGTCACTCGCACGATGACGACGGCCATTGCCCTCGACGCCTCCATGGGAGATTTCGGGCGAGCCCTCGCCTTCGGCCTGGTCCTCCTCTTCATCGCCCTCGTCGTGAATTTCACCGTGCACATCATGAGGCCCCATGAACGCTGAGTGCCTGTTCTCCGTGGAGGGACTGACCCTCCGCTACGGCGCCGGGCCCTTTTGCCGCCGCGCCCTCCACATACCTGCTCTCTCGCTCAGGCGGGGCCAGAGCCTCGCCTTCGTCGGCCCCAACGGCTCGGGCAAGACCAGCCTCCTCAAGGTGCTGAACGGCCTGATCGCCCCGAGCGAGGGAAGGGCCCTCTTCCTCGGCGATGAGACTCGCTCGTCGCCCTCCCTCCGCGCGCGGAGCGTCTACCTCCATCAGCATCCCTGGCTCTTCGCGGGAACCGTTTCGTATAACGTGGCCTTCGGTTGCAGGGGCCTCTCCCGGTCCGAGGTCGGCGCGCGCGTCGGCGAGTCCCTGGCCCTCGTGGGGCTGGCCGGCTTCGAGCGCCGGAGCTACCGGGCCCTCTCGGGTGGCGAGGCCCAGCGCGTCGCCCTGGCCCGGGCCTTCGCGAGGGGGGCCGATGTTCTCCTCCTCGACGAGCCCACGGCCTCCGCCGACGCGGAATCGACCGGCAGGATCGGCTCGGCTCTCGCCGAGGCCGCGCGCCGCGGAGCTACCATCATCTTCAGCACCCACGAGGAGGACTTCGCGCGGGCCTGCGCCACGCGGCTCCTCCGCCTCGAGGAGGGCCTCATCGTGTCGGACAGGGAGAGCGGATCATGAGCGAGGGGCTTCTTCATCCCGACGAGGCTCTGGCCCTCGTCGTCGAGGCGGGCAGGGCCGCCTACGCCGCGGGCGGGACAGCGCTTCTCGAGCGGGTGCCCCTCGGAGAGGCCCTTGGGCGCGTCCTCCCCGATTCTGTCCTTTCCACCCTGGACCATCCGCCCTTCGACAAGTCGGCGATGGACGGCTTCGCAGTCGCGGAGGGAAGGCCCGGCGAGGCCAGGCCCGGGCCCTGGAGGGTCGTGGGCACCCTCGCGGCCGGCGCCCCGGCTCCCCGAACCCCCGGGGTCGGCGAGGCCCTCCGCGTGATGACCGGAGCCCCGGTGCCCGTGGGCACCTCCTTCGTGCAACGCGTCGAATTCACCGAAGCCGCGGGCGAAGACCTAGTCCGCTTCACCGAGCCCGAGCGCGGGGCCAACATCATCAGGCGGGGCGAGAATCTCCGCGCGGGCGAGCTCCTCCTCTCGCCGCGGCGCCTCGGGCCCGGCGACCTCGGCCTCCTGGCCTCCTCGGGCTATGCCTTCGCCGAGGTCGCGAGACGGCCCCGCGTGAGCGTGATCTCGACGGGCGACGAGCTGGCCCCCGCGGGCGCGACCCTCGGCCCCGCCATGATCCACGACTCGAACGGCCCGCAGCTCTGCGCCCAGGCCCTCTCCGCGGGGGCCGAGGCGAGCTTCCACAGCGCGGTGCGCGACGACGAGGCCTTGCTTCGCGAGGCGATCGAGGGAGCCCTCGAGGCCGAGGACGTGGTGATCCTCTCGGGCGGGGTGTCGATGGGCGATTTCGACCACGTGCCCTCCATCCTGGCCTCCCTCGGGGTCGAGCGAGTCTTCCATCGCATCGCGATGCGGCCGGGCAAGCCCACCTGGTTCGGGCGCCTCGGGACCAAGGCCGTCTTCGGGCTCCCGGGCAACCCCCTGTCCACCTTCGTGAACTTCGAGGTCTTCCTGCGTCCCCACCTGGCGGCGCGCTGCGGTCTCGCCTGGCGGCGCCCCGTCCTCCGCCTCCCCCTGGGGTCGGCTCTCGAGCGCGGGGGCTCGGACCGCGTCGAGTACCTGCCCGTCCGCCTCGCGATCGAGGAGGGGCGAACCGTGGCCCTGCCCCTGCGCTACCACGGCTCGTCGATGCTGAGCGTCCTCGCCGAGGCCGAGGGTCTGGCCCGGCTCGAGATCGGGCAGAACGGCGTGGAAAAAGGAGGGTTCGTCGATGTTGGACTCCTACGGGCGTGAGATCCGCTATCTCCGGGTCTCGGTCACCGATCGCTGCAATCTCCGCTGCGTCTACTGCATGCCGGCCGAGGGCGTTAAACTCATTCAGCATTCAGATATTCTGAGTTATGAACAGATTGCCCAAGTGGTGCGCGCCGCGGCGGGCCTGGGTTTCTCGAAGGTCCGCCTGACCGGGGGCGAGCCCCTGGCCCGGAAGGGCATCGAGGAGCTCGTAGCCATGCTCTGCGGCATCCCCGGTGTCGCGACCCTGGCCATGACCACAAACGGCACGATGCTGGCCCCCCTCGCCGCCGAGCTCGCGCGCCGCGGCCTCGACTCGGTGAACATCAGCCTGGACACCCTCGATCCGGCGCGTTATGCGATGCTGACCCGGGGCGGCCGCCTCGGCGACGCCCTCGCCGGCGTCGAGGCCGCAATCGCGGCCGGGTTGCCGGTCAAGTTGAACGTCGTGGCCCTCGAGGACTCGGCCGAAGAGGAATTCGCCGATCTCCGCCGCTACGCCGGGCGCGTGGGGGCCGGGCTCCAGTTCATCGCGCGCTATTCCCTCCGCGACGAGAAGATGGACGGCGGCGAGTACGATAGGCCCCCGCCCTGCGGGCGTTGCGACCGCCTCAGGCTCCTGGCCAACGGCAGGCTCAGGCCCTGCCTCCACGGGGACTACGAGGTGCCGCTGGACTTCGGCGACCTCGAGGGTTCCATCAGGAAGGCCGTGGGTCTGAAGCCCGCGCGCGGGCACGTGTGCACCGACCTTGAGGTCGGACAGATCGGAGGCTGAAAATGGCTGCGGAACGAGGGTTTGAAAAGGATTCGAAGGGACTCACCCATGTGGACGGGGCGGGCAGGGCCCGAATGGTCGACGTGTCGCGGAAACCCCGGGTGAGACGCCGCGCCGTCGCCCGGGGCCGCATCGACCTGGCGCCCGCGACCGTCGCCCTCGTGCGCGAGAACGGCCTGGCCAAGGGCGATGTCCTCGCGGTGGCGCGGATCGCGGGCATCATGGCCGCCAAGCGCACGAGCGAGCTGATCCCCCTCTGCCACAATGTCGAGATCGAGCAGGTGGAGGTCGCCCTCGAGGTCGTCGACGACGGCATCCTCATCGAGGCGACGAGCCTTTGCACGGACAAGACGGGTATCGAGATGGAGGCCCTGACCGCCGTCTCGGTGGCCGCCCTGGCCGTCTGGGACATGTGCAAGGCCGTGGACAAGGGCATGCGCATCGGGGACATCGTCCTCGTCGAGAAGACCAAGGAGGAGCTGTGAGAGCTGGCGCGGGCCTTGTTCCGGGAGACGGCGCGGCAGGCGAATCGGGCCGCGCCCGCGAGGGAGCCTTCGAAGTGGTGTCGCTCAACCTGTCCGAGAGGACGGGGGTCAGGAAGAAGCCCGTCGCGGCCGCGACCTTCGTGGTCGGGAAGGGCATGGAGGGCGACGCCCACGCCGGCGTCATCGAGAACCGGCAGGTATCCCTCCTGGCCGTCGAGGAGATCGAGGCCGCCAACGAGAAGCTGGCCGGGAGCCTCGGCGCCGGCGGCTCCGTGACCTCGCCCGAGGGCGCGACCTTCGCGCCCGGGAAGGCGGGGCTCACGAGCCTCTCGCCCGGCGACTTCGCGGAGAACATCACGACCCGCGGGATCGTGCTGCACGAACTGCCCCTGGGCACCCGCCTCGAGATCGGCGTCGTCGTCCTCGAGGTGTCGAAGATCGGCAAGGAATGCCACACGGCCTGCGAGATACGCAGACTGGTCGGCGACTGTGTGATGCCCCGCAAGGGGATCTTCGCGCGGGTGATCTCGGGAGGGGAGGCGCGCCGTGAGGATAGCGGTCATTACCGTATCGGATAGGGCTTCGAAGGGCGTCTACGAGGACCTCTCGGGACCGGCCATCGAGGCGGCCCTGAAAGAGCTCGTGCCCGGCGTCGAGCTGGAGCGCGACCTCGTGCCCGACGAGAGGCTCGAGATCCTGGCCGCCTTCGCGCGTCACCCGGGGGCCGACTGGATCCTGACCACCGGAGGCACCGGTCCCGCCCCCCGCGACGTCACCCCCGAGGCGACCCGCGAGTGGTGCGACCGCCTGATGCCCGGCATCGCCGACTACCTGCGCCTGAAGTCCCTGGACGAGACCCCCCACGCCGTCTTCTCCCGCGGCGAGGCCGGAATGAGAGCCACCCAGTACATCGTCAACTTCCCCGGCAGCCGCCGCGCCGCCGCGAGCTGCGCCTGCTGGCTGGCCCCCCTCCTCGATCACGGCGCGAAGATGGCGCGGGGCGAAGGCCATTAGCATCCATGCTATCGCCGAACTTCGTTCGGCGGATGCCCTTGCTCGCCATCCCTGGCTCGCGAATACTTAGGCAGGCTAGCGCGGTGGCGGATGCCGTGGCTCGAAATAAAAAACGGCGCCCGTGCGGGCGCCGTGTTCTTTGGAAAAGGGGGAGTCCGGGGGGAAAAACCTTTCGCGAAGCGAAAGGTTTTTCCCCCCGGTAAAATTACCAACGGCCTCCGCGGCGGCCGCCCATCATGCCGCCGAAGCCGCCCATCATGCCGGGATGCCCGCCGCCGAAACCGCCCATGCGGCCGTAGCCCTGAGTGGTGTTGTCGTAGGTCTTGCCGTTGATGACGGCCTTGGTCGCGAAGAACCAGGGCTTGTCCTGGCCGGGAAGGGCGGGGAGCTCGTAGCCGTCGAGCTTGACCGCGGCCCCTTCCTTGATGCCGTCGAAGTAGGCGTCCTGGAAGAAGCCGGGCATGCGGATGAGGTAGGTCTTGTCCTTGGTCTGGACGGCGGGGATCTTGTCGACGAAGACGAGTTTGCCCTCGATGGTCTTGGCCTGGGGGGCCGCCTGGACGGCGCCGTTGGGGGCCTGGGCGCCGTTGGGGCCGCCCATCATGGGGCCGTAGCCGCCGCCGCCGTAGGGTTGGGCGAAGGCGAGACCGGCGAGGGTGAGGGCAACCGCGGTGGCGGTGACGATGCGCTTCATGTGTGACTCCTTGAAAACCTGGATTCGGGCGCCTCGCAGGAGGCCGCTCCGTTGTCGCTCCTGGCGACGCTCTCTGTAGAGCACGAAGCGTGCCAATCGCGAGAAACCCTGGAATTGCGGAGAATATGGGGGTTTTCGAGGGAAGTCGGGCCCGGGAAGGGTAGGGCGTCAGGGAAGTTTTTTCCGATCGGGGAAAAGAATGCGCGCGGCGGGGGTCAGAAGCGGATGAAGATGCGGTCGCAGAGGGTGCCGGCCCGGAAGGTGAGGGAGGCCGAGAGATTGCGGGTCATGCGGAGTCCCATGCCGTGCCAGCGGCGCAGGCGGCGGTCGAAGACGGGTTCGTGGTCGACGCAGTGGGAGACGTAGGGGGCGAAGGTGGGCGACTTGAAGTAGAAGCAGAGGTAGAGGTCGCGGCCCGAGCGGCGGCGGACGACGCGGACCAAGGCGCTGTCGTCGGCCAGGGGGGCGGCGTGGCGGATCAGATTGTCGAAGATCTCGCCCCCTGCGAGTTTGAGCCGCGCGTGCTCGGTGGAACGCACGAAGTCGAGGCTGTCGACGAAGGCCTCGAATTCCATGATGCCGGGGCGGTCCACGATGAGGCGGGCGCTCGCCTCGTGGGCGCGCCGATCGCGGGGCACCTCGCGGCGCTCGGGCGCCGGGTAGGCCGGGCGCGCGTTTTCGGAAGGGGCGGCCTCCCGCTCCGGTCCGGCTTGGGCGGGGAGCGCCTGGGCCGGGGGAGCGGCGGGCCTGGTCAGGGTCAAGGGATGTCCTTGAGGTTCTGGAACACCGGGAATCGCTCCATGAAGCCCGTCGACTCGAAGGCGAGGCGGGCGATCTCGGAGGGCCGGAGGATGCTGAGCTTGCCGCCGGCGGCCTCGGCGTCGTCGAGAGCGGCCATGATGACGCCGATCCCGGCCGAGGAGAGGGTGGTGACCTTCTCCATCTCGATGACGACCTCTCCCCGCGCCATGGCCTTGTCCAGCTTCTCCTGGAACTCGGAGAAGGTGTAGCTGTTGACGGGCCCGGCGACGGCGAGAACGACCCGGTCGCCGTCCCTCCGCTCGGAAATATCCAATTGGGTCATGTATCGCTCCTTTCGGCTATCTTCATGACGAGGAGGGTGATGTCGTCCTCCTGCTTTCGGCTGGTGAATTCGAGGAGGTCGCTGACCACGCCGTCGGCGATGGCCTGGGCGCTTTCCTTCCGGCGCTCGGTGACGGCGCGGGTGAAGCGCTCCTTGCCGAAGCGGTCGCCGCGGAGGTTCTCGGAGTCGATGACGCCGTCGGTGCCGGCCACGAGCATCGAGCCCGGGGGGAGGACGAGCCTGCGCGGCTTCAGGAAGGGAAGGACGTTCCGGACGAAGCCGAGGATCTTGCCCTCGCCCTGGACCTCGATGAAGGCCTCGAAGCTGGGGAGTAGAGGAGGAGGGCCGGGACGCCGCAGTTGATGAAGTAGAGCGCGTTGCGCTCGAAGTCGAAGTAGCCGAAGATCCCGGCGAAGAAGGTGCCCTTGGGCAGGTTGTCCTTGATGAAGGCGTTGACGCGCTGCACGAGGCCGGTGAAGTCGCGCTCGATGCGGAGGAAGGTGCGGATCATGGACTTGAGGATGAGCATGTTCATCGAGGCGGACAGGCCCTTGCCCGAGATGTCGCCGAGCACGAAGAACCAGCGCCGCTTGGAGATGCGCACGAAGTCCACGAAGTCGCCGCCGAGGCTCCTCGTCGAGCGCATGGTCCAGGCCGTGTCGACGCCGGGGTCGTCGGGGCGGTCGACGTTCTCGAGGGCGAAGCGCACGACCTGGTCGGAGAGGGCCAGCTCGCGGGAGACCGTGTAGACGATGGACTCGCGCGCGACGTTCTTGAGGTAGTAGGCGATGACGAAGAGCTTGCCGTAGATGGCCTCGAAGGAGTCGTAGTCGTAGTCGGTGTAGTCGCCGCCCGAGCGGCGTCCGCCGAGGACGAAGGCGCCGATGATGTGGCGGCCCTCGCGGGCGAAGACCATGGCCTCGCCGCGGAAGGTGTCGAAGAAGCCGATGATCTGGTCCTTGATAGGGGCGAAGGTCGGGTCGGTCAGGGCCTCGGAGCGCAGGAGGACGGTGACGCCGGAGGCCTCGATGACCTCGTGGACCTGCGATCCGCGCTCCACCTGGCCCGTGCGGCCCGAGGAGCTGAAGACGGTCTTGTACACTCCGCGCTCGTCCTCGATGAGGACGGAGAGCTCGACGAGGTCGAAGGCCTCGGCGAGGAGGCGGCGGGTCTCGCCGAGGACGAAGTCGCGGCCCGCGGAGAGGTCGATGTGGGAGAGGCCGGACTCGAGCTCCTCGCGGTACTCGCGGGCTGAGAGGCGCTCGAGGCGGGCCTTCGCGAAGCCGATGGCGAGGGTGCGGGCGAGGAGGAAGACGAGGGGGCTGCCGACGATCGGCACCCAGATCGAGATGCGCCCCATGATGAGGAGGGCGGCCACGGCCGCGCCCGCGGGGATGCCGAAGAGGAGGGTGAGGACGGTGTAGGCGACCGTGCGGCGCGCGAGGAAGCTCCAGTCGAAGAGTCGCGAGATGAAGAGGGCGTAGCTCATCGAGCCGCCGATGATGAGGGCGGGGATGGGCAGGAGGTAGAAGGTCCAGAGGACGTCCATGGTGCCCGCGCGGTTGAGCACGTTGGCGGCGCCGCGCCCGAAGAGCCACATGGCGACGATGCCCAGGGCCAGGCCCAGGGCGGCGATGCTCGAGCGCTGGGCGTGGATGCGGTCGGAGGTGAAGATGCTGCGGAGGAGGTGGGTGACCGCGGCGGCCCCCGCGAGGCCCGCCATGAAGTCGGTGAGGAGGGTGTAGCTGTCGCCCGGGAAGCGAACGACCCCTCCCGGAATGCGGAAGATCATCGTCATGTAGCCTTGGGTGGCGACGGCGAACCACACGACGTAGAAGGAGGCGAGGACGAAGACCGAAGCCAGGGCCTTGGACCAGACGCCCATCCAGGAGGGGAAGGAGAGGGCGGCGACCATCATCGCGGCGAGGGCGAGCACGAGGGCGGCGAAGGAGAGGCGCGAGAAGACCAGGCCGAGGGGGCTTTCGCCGAGGCCGCCGGCGTTCGGACCCCCGACCACCTCGACGAGGCCGTGGAAGAGGGAGAAGAGGGCCAGGAAGAAGTCGAGGAGACCGATGAAGACGCCAGAGCTCTGGGAGCGGCCCTGCCGGAAGGCGGCGGGCGCGAGGAGGAAGAGGAGCGCGGCGGAGATGAAGGCGAGCAGTGTCAGTCCCATAGCTTGCCAACCTTGGTCGCGAGGATGGTGACGTCGTCCTTGAGGGCGAGGTCGCCCACGTAGTCGTAGAGGAGGGTCGTGATGGAGCCGACGAACTCCGCCGCCGGGAGCCGCGAGTACTGGAGGAGGGCGCGCTCGAAGAGCTCGGTCTCGCCCAGCCGCTTGCCCTCCTTGTTGACGACCTCGGTGACGCCGTCGGAGGCGAGGAGGATGATCTCGTCGGAGCGGAGGGGCATCTCCTCGACGAGGATCTCCTTCTCGAGGGGGACGAGGCCGACGAGGCCCATCGTCGGCTCGAGCTTGCGCAGCTTGGGTCCCAGGGCGGTCTGCGAGACGATGATGGGGTCGGCCATGGCCGCGTTGATGTAGCGGAAGACCTTCTTCTCGGTGTCCGCGACGCCGAGGAAGACGACCGTGTACTTGTCGTCGAAGCCCATCTCCCTGATGGCGCGGTCCATGTCGCGGATGAGGGCGGGGAGGTCGGCCTTGTCCTTGGCGACGCGCAGGTTGTTGGCGATAATGCCCATGATCAGGGCGGCGGCGAGTCCCTTGCCCGAGACGTCGCCGCAGACGAAGAGGGTGCGGTGCTCGTCGATCTTCATGACGTCGTAGTAGTCGCCCGAGACGTTGACGAGGGGTCGGTAGGAGACGGCGATGTCGAGGCGGGCGACCTCGGGCAGCTTGCGCGGGAGGAAGGAGCGCTGGGTCTCGGCGATGAGCTCCCACTCCTTCGACAGCGAGGCGACCTCGAAGAGGTCGGAGATGGTGATGACCCGGTCGAAGTAGATGCGGAGCTCGCCGTAGAGGGTGCGGAAGGCCTCGAGCTCGATGAGGCCGCAGAGGCGGGTGAGGAAGAAGAGGTGGAAGCCCTTCGAGTACACGAAGAAGCCGCGCGCCCCGATGTTGGAGTTGTTGATCGAGAGGTTCTCGTTCATGAAGCAGAAGCCCTCGGACCACTCGCGGAAGTTGCGCTGGAGGGTGTCGAGGATCTCGGCGTCCTGGGTGGCGGCGGAGGGGCTCTGGTAGATGACCTCCCAGGTGTTCGAGCGCACGAGGACGGCGCCCACGTCGGCCCGCTTCTCGAGGCCGTCGCGGATGGCGTCGACCAGGTCCAGGATCGTGAAGGACTGACCGACCCGCGCCGCGAAGTCGAGGATGACCCGCGTTTCCGGCTTGCGGAAGAGGGCCCGCCTCGTCGCGGTGTCGAGGATGGACACCAGGTAGTCCCGCCCGACGTGGAGGCCGATGAAGAGGAGGGCCCCCACGAGGAGGATCCAGGGCAGGCTGAGCCGTCCCGAGGTGGCGACGATGGGCACGAGGAGGAAGGCCAGCGACACCGCCAGGGTTCCCCCGACGTCGATCAGCCTTCTCGCGTTCCGGTAAGTCATGGGCGTGGGTGCTCCCGGAGGATGGAATGGGACCTCGGGCGCCCTGCCGGGCGCGGGGGGCGGGGGGCGCGGCCCTCACGGGACACGACCCCTCCCTTCGTTATCGGCGCGAAAGGGCGGGCGCATGACGGCAACATGGCAGGGCCTCAGGGCCGCGCCGCGAGGATGGAGTTGATGAAGGTGATGAGGACGTTGAGGGCGTTCTCGTTCTGACCGCCCTCCGGGATGATGATGTCGGCGTACTGCTTGGTGGGCTCGATGAACTCGTAGTGGCCCGGCCGGACGACGGTGAGGTACTGCTCGATGACCGAGTCGACGGTCCGGCCCCGCTCCTTGATGTCGCGGCCGAGGCGCCGGATGAAGCGGATGTCGTCCGGCGTGTCGACGAAGATCTTGAGGTCGATCCGGTCCCGCACCGCCTTGTTGGTGAAGATCATGATGCCCTCGAGGATTACGAGGCGGCGCGGCTCGACGCGGATGGTCTCGTCCCGGCGGCGGTGGTGGACGAAGTCGTAGCCGGGCATGTCGATGCTCTCGTGGTTCCTGAGCCTGTCGAGATGCTCGATGAGGAGGGCGTTGTCGAAGGCGTCCGGGTGGTCGAAGTTGAAGGCGGTGATGTTGGAGTTGGAGATGTACTCGGCGGACTTGTAGTAGTTGTCCTGGGGCATGAACACGAAGTCGGAGACCAGCTCGGAGATCTTGCGGACGATCGTGGTCTTCCCCGAGCCCGTGCCTCCGCAGATCCCGATGACCTTCGTGTTCTCCATGGGTTCCTCCGGCCGGACCCGAGGGGTCACTTACCGAGCTTCTCGAGGATCTTCTGCGCTAGCACCCGGTAGAGGTCGGGAAGGGATCCCGGCTGGGCCGTCTCGTAGCGGGCGAGGACGGACTCCATGCCCTTCTTCGCCGCCTCTTTGTCGCCGCGTTTGTACTCGATGAAGGCGATCTCGTACTCGCCCGTCACGAGGTTGACGGGGTCCCCGTAGGCCTCCATCAGGCGCTTGTAATACCGGATCGCCAGGTCCCAGGAGGAGGCGTCGGCGGCCTCCTGGGCGCGCTGCACGAGGGCGGGGGCGTCGAGGTCGGCGGGGATGACCACGGGGGCGGTCGCGCAGGAGACGAGTCCCCAGGCCAGGGAGGCGAGGAGGGCTCCGGCGAGGAGGAGGGCGGGCGCCCTGAGACGGGGTCGGCGCGGGGCGTTGATCATGAGGGGCTCTCCATCAGGGGGTGTATTCTTCGTCGCTCGTGGGGAGGAGGGAGGGGAGGTCGCGGAGGTAGTCGTCGGCCTCTCCCATGTCCTCGTAGGAGGAACAGGACACGGCGCTGCGGCGGGCCACCGTGAAGTACTTGTAGATCTTCTCCTCGCCGAGGGGTTTGCGCCACTTGCCCGCGTCGCAGCGGACGCGGAGGCGATAGCGCCCGCCCTCGGAGGGCGAGGGGACGAGCTTGCAGTGGATGCAGTTGGCGCAGTGGACGCGGGTGGAAACGCCTTCGGCCTCTCCGATCCGGGTCGATTCCTGCGGTTCCGTCATCTTCCGGCCTCCCTCGTCGGCGATCCTGGAAGACCCTTCCCACGGCGGGATATGCCTCCGGATCGTCGGGCGATTATGCTATACTCGTTTTCGAGCGGTCAAGCCGTCGGGGATACCGGTGGGCGGTCTGCGAATCCCCGAGCCCTGGAGCCTTCCATGCCCGCAACGTTGATCAATGCCCTGGCCATAGTCATCGGCTCGATGATCGGTCTCCTCATCAAGAAGGGCCTCTCCCGCCGCTACGAGCTGGCCATCTTCACCGCCGCCGGCACCGTCTCCCTGGTCATCGGCATCCAGATGTCCCTCAAGATGAGCCACCTTCTCGCCTTCGCCATCGCCCTCATCCTCGGCGGCCTGGTCGGCACCCTCCTCGACGTCGAGGGGGGCATCCTCAAGCTGGGCGAGGCCCTCAAGGCCCGCTTCGCCAAGGACGGGGACGAGTCGCCCTTCGCCTTCGGCTTCCTCTCCGCCTCGGTCCTCTACTGCTCGGGCGCCATGGCCATCGTCGGCTCCTTCCAGGCCGGAACCGAGGGCGACTATACCCTCCTCCTCACCAAAAGCGTCCTCGACGGCTTCCTGTCCATCCTCTTCGCCAGCGCCATGGGCGTCGGCGTGGCCTTCTCGGCCCTCTCGGTCCTCGTCTACCAGGGAACCCTCACCCTCATCTCGGTCTGGGTGAAACCCTGGGTGAGCGATCTCATGATCAAGGAACTGACCGGCGTCGGCGGTGCCCTCGTCATCATGATCGGGGTCAATCTCCTCGAACTCAAGAAACTCAAGACGGGCGACTTCCTGCCCTCCCTCCTTTTCACCGTCCTCCTCGTCCTCCTCATGCCCTGGGTGAAGATCCTGTGAGGGCAACCCCGAGGGGGTCCGGCGAGTCGAAACCGGCGAGGGACTGAGGAGGCGGGGGCGTGGACGTCGAAGGCGAGCTGAACAGGAAAAAAGCCGTCCTGGGCTTCAGGGACGAGGGGGGCGACTGGTACGCCCTCGACAATGCCGCGATCATCATGCCCGCCGTCTCGAGAGGCGTCGACACCTCCCTTTTCCGCCTCTCCGCCACCCTCCGCGCGCCCGTCAGGCTCGCCGCCCTCCAGGCCGCCCTCGACCGCACAGCGGCGCGCTTCCCCTACTTCGTCGTCGAACTCCGCAGGGGTTTTTTCTGGCACCACCTCGTGCCCCATCGCCGGCGGCCGCGGGTGGAGGCCGATCCCACTTCGCCCTGCCAGGGCTTCGACATGGGCCGGCGCGGAACCCTCCTCTTCCGGGTGCGGGCCAGGGACAGGACCATAGCCTGCGAGTATAGCCATATCATCACCGACGGCACCGGCAGACTCCGCTTTCTCAAGAATCTCGTCGCCGAGTACCTCCGCCAGATCGATGGCGGGGCGATGACGGGGTCTGACCCCGATCTGCTCGACCTCGACGCCCCGCCGGACCCCGAGGAGACCGAGGATGCCTACAACCGGCATTACCCCGGCCGCTATCCCTTCCCTCCGGCCGAGCCCTTCGCCTTCCACCTCGGCGGCCCCCTCCTGCCGAAGGGCTCGTATCGCGTCACCACCGGAGTCATTCCCCTGGCTCCCGCCCTCGCGAAGGCCCGCGAATTCGGGGTCTCCCTGACGGAGCTCCTCGTCGCGGCCTACCTCGAGGCCCTCCAGAACCTCTGGTTCGCGGCGCCCGAGCGCGAGCGACGGCGCGCCTCGACCCTCTCGGTCGAGGTTCCCGTGAACATGCGCGCCTTCTGCCCGACCCGCTCGAACCGCAACTTCAGCCTCTTCGTCCACGCCTCCCTGGATCTCCGACTCGGGCGGCGCGAGTTCCCCGAGATCGTGGCCAAGGTCCATCACCAGCTCCGGCATGACATCGACCTCCAGGGCATGAAGCGCCACATGACGCGGAACGTCCGCGGGGGCCGGGCCCTCTTCATCAGGGCCATACCCCTCGTCCTCAAGGCCCCGGTGATGAAGTACCTCTACGCGCGCTTCGGCATGAGCATCATCTCGGGAGTCCTTTCGAACCTCGGTGCCGTCACCCTGCCCGAGCCCTACGCCTCTTCCGTGGAGCGCTTCACCATCGCACCGCCCCCCTCGCGCCTGACCCGGACGGGCGCCGTCTGCCTGAGCTGGAAGGACCGCCTCTTCCTGAGCTTCGGGAGCCTCGGCCGCGAGCGCGAGCTCGAGCGCCTCGTCTTTACCCGCCTCCAGGCCCTGGGCCTGGATGTCGCCCTGGAATGCAACTTCGAGGAGAGCTGACATGCCCTACTGCCCCGAATGCGGAGTCGAACTGGAGCCCCAGGCCCGGAGCTGCCCCCTCTGCGGCGCGGCGGCCGTCCCGGATCTGGAAGCCGGGGAGAGGAAGAAGGCCGCCGGCGCCGCCCGGGAGCGGACCCCGAGCGGCCCCAGAATCGAGGGACTCGTCGACCGGGAAGCCGACGAGGGCCTGACCCCCGACGAGAAGACCACCATCCGCTGGGAGGTCCTTTCCGTTTCGACCTTCGTCGCGGCCCTGGCCGTCTGCGCCGTCAACCTCCTCGGCGCGGGGCGCCTCTCCTGGGCCCTCTATCCCCTCTATTCCCTCGCCCTCACCTGGGTGGTCGTCACCGCCCTCCTCGAACTCCGCCGACTTCCCCTCCTCGGCGCTCTCATCGTCGGCCTCGCCATCCCCCTCTTCCTCCTGGCCCTCGACCTCATCGACGGGCGCCTGGACTGGTCCCTCCACATCGGGATGCCCATCGCCCTGATCACCGAGCTGTCCATCGCCCTCTCCGTCCTGGCCCTGCGCCTCCTCAAGACCGGCGGTCTCTCCATCATCGCCTGGGCCCTGGTCGCGGCGACCCTGACCTGCCTGGGCATCGAGGGGACCCTCTCCCTGGCCCTGAAGGGAAGGATCTGGATCGCCTGGTCGGGCATCGTCGCCTCGGCCTCGGTGCCGACCGCCCTGTTCCTCTTCTACCTGCATTACCGGGTCAACAAGGTCGCGAACCTGCGAAGGCTCTTCCGCCTCTAGGCGGCAAAATGCGAGGAAAGAGCGGGAAGCGGGCCAAGATCCCCCCCCGACGCATTGACCAAGGTCGCGTTTTTCTATATTGTCTCTTTAACACGCCGCAGGGTAGAGCAGTTGGCAGCTCGTCGGGCTCATAACCCGGAGGTCGTAGGTTCGAGTCCTACCCCTGCTATAGCATTCCGAGGCATCACAGAACGTTCACTATGAACTGCTAATTCCTGATGTCACGAAAAGATGAGCCCCGGTACCAACCGGGGCTTTTGCTTTTTATCCGATTTCCCGGCGGATCAGGCCATTCCGCTGAACCACCGCATTTCGGCACCCGTAATCTGCTGGATCCTCAAACCCAGTTGGGCCGCGTGATGCTGGATGTGGCGCCCGTCATAGATATAGAGCTCCATGCGGCTGCAATGCCTGAAATCGATCCCCGATCCGCCGGCGAGGGACTCGAGGGTCTCCTTTTCGAGCATCGCCTCGGTCTTGGCCAGGCAGTGGGCGAGGTAGCTCCGGCAGAACTCCTTCTCGTAGAGGCGGAGGGGTTTCCGATCCTCCATCTCCTCGTAGTCGGCGAAGACTTCCTTGTGCGATCCGTGGAAGGGCTGGTCCTTGAAGGGGAGGGAGTCCCTGCCGAGGTAGAAATCGGCGTAGAAGAGGGCATGGAATACCACCTGCGAGAAGGGCGCGTCCCCGTGGTCCCGCTGCCATTCCGCGTCCGGACAGGTGTCGATGGCATGACCGAGGGTGCTCAAGGCCGCCTCGAGTTGCCGGGAGAGGGAAGTCCTCATAATTGTCAGCACATCGTGGATCGCGGAGCCGTCCCGGGCGGCTTCTTCGGCTTCAGGCATTCGGCTGGACGAGATGGATCAGGTTGCCGCAGCCGTCCTCGAAGACGACGCTGGTGATCGGTCCCTGGTTACTGGGCTCTCCGTGGAATTTCACCCCCAGCCTCAGGAGCCTCGCATGCTCGGCCTTGAGGTCGCCCGTGGTGAAGGCCGTGGCCGGTACCCCCGCCTCGAAGAGGGCTCGCTGGTAGACGCGCGCGGGCTGGAAGGCCAGGGGCTCGAGGACGAGTTCGACGCCATCGATGCCCTCCGGGGATACCACGGTCAGCCAGCGGTATTCACCCATGGGAATGTCGGCCATCTTCGTGAAGCCGAGAACTCCGGTATAGAAGGCGAGGGCCCTTTCCTGGTCGTCGACGGTGACGCTCACGAACTTGATCTGCATGGTGCCCTCCTCGGGCGGGAACGGTCGAATCCTTCCTGAATTCTTCGCAGGCCAAGATACTGAAGGTATCGGGAATTGTGAAGTTCCGGGGCGGGGCTCCTCGCGGCCAGTCGCCCCGCGCCCTGGTCTGTGCGCCACCGCACCGACTTCGCGGACGGCGATCGCTAGATTTCAGGACATAGAGTCAAAGGGAGGCTCCTCATGAACGCCTATGTCGCGTCCGTCTCGGCTCTGGCCGTGACGGTCCTTGTCCTGTTTTTCCTGAGCGGTGTCCGGATCGTCCGTCCCACGCACCGGGGCCTCATCGAGGTCTTCGGCAAGTACTGGGGCTTCGCGGCGCCGGGCTTCCACTGGATATTCCCCCTCGTGGCCCGGATGTTCCAGATCAACACGACGGAACAGATGGTCAACGCGGAACCCCAGGAGATCATCACCAACGACAATCTCAACGCGCGGGTCGACGCCCAGGTCTATTTCCGGGTCCTGCCCGACGAGAAGAGCGTGATGGCCTCGCAGTACAATGTGAACAACTACCAGGTGCAGATCGTCAATCTCGCCCGCACCACGCTCCGCAACATCATCGGCACCCTCACCCTGAAGAGCGCGAACAGTGAACGCTCGAAGATCAACACGGAGCTCCTCCGGACCCTCCTCAGGGAGACGGAGAGCTGGGGCATCGCCGTCGTGCGCACGGAGCTCAAGGAGATCGACCCGCCCAAGGATGTGCAGGAGACGATGAACAAGGTCGTCAAGGCGGAGAACGAGAAGATCGCCGCCATCGATTTCGCCACCGCGACCGAGACCATGGCCGACGGCCAGAAGCGGGCCGAGATCAAGAAGGCGGAGGGGATCCGGCAGGGCGAGATCCTCAAGGCGGAGGGCGAGGCCCAGGCGATCGCCCTGGTCAACGAGGCCGCCGAGCGCTACTTCGTCGGCAACGCCCAGATCCTGCGCAAGCTCCAGGCCGTCGAGACCGCCCTCAAGTCCAACACCAAGATCGTGCTTCCGGCGGACGGCTCCCTCGTGAATGTCATCGGAAATCTCGCGGGAGTCGCCGCGGCGAAGGATGGGGCCTAGATGGAGCGGGGCCCCGGGGCCTCAGGGCGTCGGAAGGTCGGGAAGCAGGCGCGCGAATTCCTGCCTGACGACTCTGTAGCACTCGCAGACCCTCGCCTCGAGGCCCTGTCGATCGAGGACCGTGATCCGGCCCCGGTTGTAGTGGATGAGGCCGGCGGTCTGGAGTCTGCCGGCCGCCTCGGTGACCCCCTCGCGCCGGACCCCCAGCATGTTCGCGATCAGTTCCTGGGTCATCTTGAGCTCGTTCGAGGGCAGGCGGTCGAGACTGAGGAGGAGCCAGCGGCAGAGCTGCTGGTCGATGGAGTGATGGCGGTTGCAGACCGCGGTCTGGGCCATCTGGCTGAGGAGGGCGAGGGTGTAGCGGAGAAGGAGGTGCTGGAGGTTCCCCGCCCTGCCGAATTCGAGCTTGAGCTGCTGGCCCGAGAGTCGATAGGCCCCTCCCTCGCTCTGCACCACGGCCTGGTTCAGGGTCGTCTCCCCTCCCATGAAGATGGCGATTCCCACGATGCCTTCGTTGCCCACCACGGCTATCTCGGCGGAGGCGCCGCTCTCGAGGACATAGAGAAGGGAGACGATGGCGGTCGTCGGGAAATACACACAATTCATAGTACCGCCGGGCTTGTGGAGGGTCTCCCCGAGGCCGAGGTGCACGAGTTCGAGGTTCGGGGCGAGGCGGGCGAAGTCCTGGCCGCCGAGGGCGGCGAGAAGGCGGTTCCGCGGCGCTTCTGGAATCCTGTCGTCGGTATCGGGCATGGCTCACTCTCCGCGGGGGTCGGGCGGAAGGCCCGGGAAGGACCCTCGATGGGCCTGAGGGGCGCCGTCGCCAGCCTAGCCCATGGGCAGGCGGGCGTAAAGCGGGACGGGAAGCGGGCCCCGGCCCCGCGAGGGCTTGCGCTATGACGGAACCCGGGCACCCCGAAAGCATCGCCTTTCTGGGCAACTACCCCCCGAGGCTCTGCGGGATCGCCACCTTCACGGCCGATCTCTGCGAGGCGGTGGCCGCGAAGGCCCCCGATCGTCCCTGCTACGCCGGCGCGGTGAACGACAGGGCGGGGCCCTATGTCTATCCGGAACGCGTGCGTTTCGAGATCGACGAGAAGGAGCCCGAGTCCTATCGCCGGGCCGCGGATTTCCTCAATTTCGAGAACGCCAAGGTCCTCTGTCTCCAGCACGAATTCGGCATCTACGGAGGCTCGGCCGGAGGCCACATCCTGGCCCTCCTCAAGGAACTGAGGATGCCCGTCGTCACCACGCTGCACACGGTCCTCCGCGAGCCCGACCACGACCAGCGCGCCGTGATGATGGAGCTCGCGAGGCTCAGCGACCGCCTCGTGGTGATGGCGAAGCTGGGAGCGGAGATACTCGGGACGACCTACGGGATTCCGGCTTCGAAGATCGACATCATCCCCCACGGGATACCGGACATCCGCTTCGCCGACTCCGGGCTCTTCAAGGCCCAGTTCGGGGTCGAGGGGAAGGCCGTCCTCCTGACCTTCGGCCTCCTCGGGCCGGGCAAGGGCATCGAGTACGCGATCGAGGCCATGCCGGCCATCGTCAAGCGCCATCCGAACGTCATCTACCTCATCCTCGGCGCGACCCATCCCCACCTCCTCGCCCGGGAGGGCGAGAGCTACCGCCTCGGTCTGGCGCGCCTCGCCGAAGCCCGCGGGGTCAAGGACAATGTCATCTTCTTCAACCGCTATGTCTCGCTCGAGGACCTGAAGGAGTTCATCGGGGCGACGGACATCTATCTGACTCCCTATCTCAACGAGGCGCAGATCACCTCGGGCACCCTCGCCTACGTGTTCGGAGCGGGGAAGCCCGTCGTCTCCACGCCCTACTGGCACGCCAGGGAACTGCTGGCGGAGGGCCGCGGCGAGCTCGTCCCCTTCAGGGACGCGGCGGCCATCGCGGGGGGAGTATGCGCCCTCCTCGACGACCCGCTGAGGACGGAGGCGATCAGGAACGAGTCCTACAGGATGGGGCGCGAGATGGTCTGGCCCGCCGTCGCCACCAGCTATCTCGAGTCCTTCGACCGCGCGAGCCGGGACAGGAAGGCCAGTCCGCGCAAGGCCTTCGCCGAGTGGACGGTGGCGGGCAGGCCCTATGAGCTGCCCTCCTTCAGCCTCGATCACCTCGAACGCCTGAGCGACGCGTCGGGGATTCTCCAGCACGCCCTGTTCAGCGTCCCGAATTTCCAGGAAGGTTACAGCGTGGACGACAACGCCCGGGCCTTCATCCTCTGCGATCTGCTGGGGGAGCTCGCGGGACAGGCGCGGGTGGCCGGGCTCGACCGCCTGGCGACGCGCTACCTCGCCTATCTCTCCGCCGCCTACAATCCCGCCACGGGACGTTTCCGCAACTTCATGAGCCATTCCCATGCCTGGCTCGAGGAGAGCGGGAGCGAGGACTGCCACGCGCGCGTGCTCTGGGCCCTCGGCCACGGAGCCGGGCGGTCGGGAAACGAAGGCCATCGCAAACTCTGCATGGTGCTCTTCGAGCGGGCCCTGCCCTCCGTAATGGGCTTCGGATCCCCCAGGGCCTGGGCTTTCGCGATACTGGGCATCCAGGAGTTCCTGATCCGCTTCCCCGGCGACCCCCGGGCCCTCGAGGCGCGCGCCGTCCTCACCGAGCGTCTCGTCGTGATGTGGAAGGACCACGCGACGAGGGACTGGCCCTGGTTCGAGTCGAAGGCCACCTACGAGAATCCGCGGCTCAGCCAGGCCCTGATTCTCGCCGGGCGATCCATGCCCCATCCCGAAGCACTGAGGGCCGGACTGAGCTCCCTGCGCTGGCTCGCCTCGATACAGACCTCGCAGGACGGCCATTTCCGGCCGATCGGGAGCAACGGCTTCTACGAAAAGGGAGGGACCCATGCGGATTTCGACCAGCAACCCGTCGAGGCCCACGCGATGATCTCGGCCTGTCTCGAGGCCTACTTCGCCACCAGGGAGGAGCTGTGGAAGGGGGAGGCCAAGCGGGCCTTCGAGTGGTTTCTGGGAAGGAACGACCTTTCCCTGCCCCTCTACGACGCCAGCACGGGAGGCTGCGCGGACGGGCTCCACCGGGACAGGGTCAACGAGAATCAGGGCGCGGAATCTACCCTCGCCTTCCAGCTCTCCCTCGCCGAGATGCACGGCTTCGACTGGCTGGCGATGCCCTCGCCGGAGGTCCCGCGATGAGGTACTCCGGCTTCGTCCGTCGCGAGGTGACCCTCCTCCCCGACAGCTCCCGCGTCATCATCAGGCCCTTCATCCCCGGCAGCGAACTCAGGGCGACGACGGTGATCGGGCGCATATTGGCGCTCAGCGAAGAGGAGACCGAGCTCGGCCTGGCCGCGGTGCGGGCGGAGTTCGCGACGAGGCACCTGGACATAGAGGCCCCGTGGCTGGCGAATTTCGAGAGGATCCGCCATCTCGTCTTCACGCAGCAGCCCCTCTCGCCGAGCCGCGCCCTCCTCCTCGGGGCGACCTTCTCCGGCGAGTACGCGCTGGAATCGGCGGCCTTGTTCAATCCCTCCATCGTCGCCCACCCGGACCAGTCCGGCGTCGAGGAAGGGGAACTGCGCTTTCTCCTCAGCCTAAGGGCGACGGGCGAGGGACACATCTCCTCCATCGAGTTCCGCTCGGGTCTCATCACGAAGGACTCCGGCATGCGCATGGATCCGGTCTCGCGCTTCGCGAGCGCGACCGACAGCCTCCCGAATCCCGAATACGACCGGAGGGCCTTCGGCATCAAGGTGCACGAGATGGGCTTCGAGAACGAGCACTCGGCCGCCCTCCTCGGGGGCCTGTCGGCGACCTTCTCGCGGAAGGACCTCGAGGGGGCCCTCGCGCGCGCGCGCCGGAGGACCATCCCCGCGACCCGGGACTTCCATCGCACCATGGACTGCATCCAGTGGCTCGCCGATTCCAACTACGAGATCCAGTTCCCCCCCGCCCTCACGGCGAGCGAAAGGGTCATATTCCCCGTCTCCCCCGCCGAGAGCAAGGGCATCGAGGACGCGCGCTTCGTCCGGCTGGTCGAGGACGACGGCAGGGTGCGGTACTACGCCACCTACACCGCCTACGACGGAAGGGCAATACTGTCCCAATTGATAGAAACAGACGATTTCGTCCGGTTCCGGATGAGCACCCTCGGCGGCGACGGCGTGAGGAACAAGGGGATGGCCCTGTTCCCGAGGCGCGTCGGCGGTCGCTATGTCATGCTGTCCCGGCAGGATGACGAGAACCTCTTTCTCATGTACTCGGACGATCCTCACTATTGGAGCGATCCGCGCCTCCTTCTGAGGCCGGCCGAGCTTTGGGAATCGGTGAAGGTCGGGAATTGCGGCTCGCCCATCGAGACCGAGGTCGGTTGGCTCCTCCTCACCCACGGCGTCGGCCCGATGCGGAAGTACTGCATCGGGGCCGCCCTCCTCGACCTCGAGGACCCGACGAGGATCATCGGGAGGCTCCGCGAGCCCCTCGTGGCGCCGGAGGGGGCGGAACGGGAGGGCTACGTGCCCAATGTCGTCTACACCTGCGGGGCGATGCTGCACGGACGGGAGCTCATCCTTCCCTACGCGGTGAGCGACACCGCGGCGGTGATCGCCCGCCTCGATCTCGACGAGTTGCTCGGCGCCTTGAAAGAGGGACGCGAAACGGGGAGATGACGGCGCCGGGACCTCCTATCGGTCCGCCTCGTCCTCCGGCGAATCGCCGCCCTTCCCCGCCTCGATGTACTCGAGGAAGTCGCTGACCACCTCGTGGACGAAGAAGTCCCGCGCCTTCGGCCGCGTGCGGAGGAGGAGGCCCTCCAGGCGCGTGACCCTGGAGATGGCGACATAGGCCTGGCCCGCGGCGAAGGCGCCCTGGGAAAGGTCCACGAAGACCTTCTCGAGGGTGCGGCCCTGGGCGCGGTGGATGGTCATGGCCCAGCCGAGGAGGAGGGGGAGCTGGCTGAAGGAATCGGAGGCTTCCTCGGCGATGCCGCCTTCGCGGAGGACGAAGCGTGTCTTCTTCCAGGCGCGGGGGCCGACGGCGAATTCGCCCCTGTCGTCCCGGAGGACGACCTGGTCCTCGCGGAGTCCCGCCACAGTCGCCAGGCTCCCGTTCGACCAGCGACGCTCGGGGTCGTTGACGGTGAGCAGGACGCGGGCGCCCACCTTGAGCTCGAGCTCGCGGGGAGCGGGGAGGTCCTCGTCGTCGAGCTGGCGCTCGAACTTGCCGGTGGCCCGGGCGGTGTAGACGCGGGAGGGGCCTTCGAGGGCCTCGAGACGGTAGTGGTTGAGGCGCTGGGCCTCGTTTTTCCGGCCGGTCAGGACGAGGTGGTCGGCGGGAGGCTTTTTCCCCTCGGGGAGGACGCGGGAATCGAGGAGGTCTAGGTCGGCCTTGGTGACGCGGCCGGAACGACAGCGGTCGAGGGTGGCGAGGAAATCGGCCTCGTTCTGGCGGAAGACCCGCGTGAATTCCACGCGCCTGATCCTCCTCGCCCGGGTGCGCAGGACGAGGGAGGAGAAGAAGAAGGGGCTCTTGTAGCGCCGGAAGAAGAGGGCGCCGGAGTGGGTGCCGGGGTCCGGCTCCACGGGTGGGAGCTGGTAGGGGTCGCCGAAGAGGAGGAGCCGCGCTCCGCCGAAGGAAAGCCGGGGCCTGCCCTTCGCGCTCCGCATCCTCCGGTCGACCTCGTCGAGGAGGTCGGCGCGCACCATGGAGATCTCGTCGATGACGAGGAGCTCCACCTTCGCGAGGAGCTGGTGCAGGCTCCTCTCCTTGTCGGCCGGGAGGGAGGTTTCGAGGTGGACCTCCTCCTTGGGATCGATCCAGAAGAAGCTGTGGATGGTCTGGCCGCCGATGGTCAGGGCGGCGACTCCGGTCGGCGCGAGGTAGACGGCGTTCCGGGGCTGGACGCTGGTCTTGAGGTGGTTGAGGAAGGTCGACTTGCCCGTGCCGGCCCGCCCGGAAATCCAGATGAAGCGCTCCTGGCCCTCCTCGATGAGGGCGAGGGCCGTCTTCATCTCCTCGGTCAGGATCATCGTCTCCACTGGTACCTCATGCGCTCTGGGGAATCGGGTTCGTCGCCGGGCCCCTGCCCGGGGTCCTGTCCGCCGGGCGGGGACCCGGCGGGGACGCGACCTTCATCGGTACCGCATTTTGCCGGTCCGAGGCAAGGGCTTTCGCTGCTCCATGGCATTCCCTCCCCGCCCGGGCTACACTGCCGGGAGGAGCCCGTGATGCCCAATGGACGAATTCTCGTGGTCGAGGACGAACCTCTCGTCGCCGAAGCGATCTGCGAGGAGATCGAGAGACTCGGCTACACGGTGGCCGACCTCCTCTCCTCGGGGGAATCGGTGCTCGAGGCCATCGGCCGGAGCCATCCCGACCTCATCCTCCTCGACATCCGCCTCGAGGGAGTGATGGACGGGATCGACGCCGCCACGCGGCTCAGGCTCGAGTACGATACTCCGATCATCTACCTCACCGCCCACTCCGACCCGCAGACCCTGGAAAGGGCGGCGGGAACCCTGCCCTCGGCCTTCCTCATCAAGCCCTTCACCGAGCGGGAGCTCGCGGCGAACATCGCGATGACTCTGGCCTCGGCCCGTTCGAGGCTGTCCTACCGCGAGCGTTTGAAGGGCAGCGGGCCCCTCCTCGACGCCCTCAAGCTGCCGGCCCTCCTCCTCGACTCGGCGGGCCTGATCGTCCTCGCCAACGAGGGGGCCCGGGACCTCCTCAGGGTCAGGTCGGCCGCCGAGCTCAGGGACGAGCCTCTCACGCGCTTCGTGGACCTCGGGACAGGGCTGGGAGCCTTCGACCACGATCCCGCCGATCGCGAATGCTCCCGGGTCGTGGTGGCCTCCGACGGCACGGTCCGGGACATGGTGGTGCGCATCGAAGCCCTCGTTCTCGCGGACGGGACCGAGATCGGCTCCTTCGTCATCTTCGACCGCATGAAGGGTCGGGAGCGGGGCGTCCTCGAACTCTCGGCGACGGCCATGAACGCCGCCCTGGTCGACAGTCTCCCCGGAAGGAAGTCCGCGGGCCCGGGCTACGAGGTCGGCGGCTTTCTACTGCCCTGTCCCGCCGGCTCGGGGGATCTCTTCGACGTCTTCCCGGCGGGGAAGGACCGGTTCTGCTTCTTCGGCGTCGATGTCATGGGTCACGGATCCCTGGCCTCCCTCATCGCCTGGTCCCTCCGTGAGCACATCCGCGAGATAGTGGGCGAGGACCTGGAGGGGAGGGAAGGGCCCGCCGAGATCCTCGGCAAGGTGAGCCGGCGCTATCGCGAGCGCACCTTCGGGCCCGGCTCGGTCTTCTTCAGCGCCTTGATCGGGGTCGTCGATCGCGCGAGCGGAGCCTTCTCGATAGGGCGGGCGGGACATCCGCCCGTCATCATCCTCAGGCCGGGCAGCCCGGTCGAGGTGTGCAGGAGCGCGGGGCGGGTGATCGGGATCACGGACGAGCTGGCCATCGGGGAGATCTCGGGCGATCTCGGTCCAGGCTCCCGCCTCCTCCTTTTCTCGGACGGCTTCCTCGAATGCCTGGACCGCGACGCCGACGGCCTGGCCGTGCTCCAGCGCCTGGCCGAGGAGAGGCGGAACCTGCCCAACGCCAACTTCATCGAGTCCTTCAGGTCCCTGGCCGAGGAGGGACAGGCCTCGGACGACGCCAGCTTCCTCGTGATCGAGAGGCCGGCGCCGAACTGAGGACCTCGGAAGGCTGGGGGGTCAGCCGGCCTGTTTGATCTCGCGGAGGGCGAGGACGAGGCCGCGGGACCGGCCCCGGGCGTCGCGGAAGGGCACGAGGTCGACCTCGGCGAGGAAGGGCGCTCCGCCGGGACCCTTCACCATGCAGTCGCGGAATTTCCTGTTCTTGCCCTCGAAGATCACCTCGACGAAGTCGAGGCTGATGGCCGCCCCTCCTTCCCGCTCGGCGAGCGAGAGTATGGAGACGAGGGAGGCGGTCTTGGGCTTGGGCGACTGGCCGAGAAGGGCGACGGCCCGGGCGTTCATGTACTCGACGAGGCCGGAGGAACCGGTGACCACGATGCCTTCGCCCATCGACTGGATGATGGCCTCGAGTTTTTCCTTGCTGCGCTCGATTTCCCCGTCGCCCGCGGCCTTCACGAGGGCCATCTCGATGGTGGACTTGAGGCTCTTCTCGTCGAAGGGCTTGACGATGTAGCCGTAGGGCCGGGCCAGTCCCGCGTCCTCGAGGGTGCCGTCGTCGGAATAGGCGGTCAGGAAGACGACCGGCAGTTTGAAGTGTTCGGTGATGAAGCGGGCGGCCTCGGTGCCCCGCATGGCGCCCCCGAGGTTGATGTCCATGAGGACGAGGTCCGGACCGAACTCGGCGATGGCGCCGATGGCGGACTCGCCGGTCGTCGCGATCCGCGACCCGAGGTGGCCCATCTCCGCGAGGTAACTCTGGATCGAGAGAGCCACAAGCTCTTCGTCCTCGACGATCAGGATTCGTGCCCTTTCCACGAGCCATTCCTCCATTGAAGGCTTGGTTCGGGCGGCGCGGCGGCGGCTTCGTGCCGGATTCCGCCTTGACCGCACGCGAACAGCGTACTGGAGCGAGATCGTATACCGGTTTCGCCCCGGGCACAATCATCGAAGCGCCTGTTTTGGGCCTTTCTTTGCCCCGATACCTGGGATACATTGGGCCGATGAATGTCCGGGAAATGCGGGTCGGGATCCTCGCCCCCCCTCGGGAGGAAGTATCCTGATATCCCTCGTCGCGGGCTCCGGCAGTTTCGCGCTCATGCTGATCGCCGACAGTCGCGAGGCAGCAGGGCGGGAAGGTTGGGCGACAGCCCTGCGGATCCTCGCCATTCTCGCCTTCGGCCCCTCCTTCGCGACCCTCTGCCTTCTCGGTCCGACCCTCTCCCTCCCCCTCGCGCCGAGGCTCTTCGGTCTCCTCGCGGCCTTGGCCGCCCTTCCCCTCCTCTATCTCTCCCTCCTCGGGGAGCCAGGGAGAAAGGGATCTCCGGGGAGGGGCCCCCTCCTCGTCCGCGACGGCACCTACGGCCTGTGCCGCCACCCCGGGGTCCTCTGGCTCTGTCTCTTCCACGGGGGCCTCGTTCTCGCGACGGGCTCCCTGCCCCTACTCCTGGCCCTTCCGCTCTGGACCCTCCTCAATGCCGCCTCCGCCCTCGTCGAGGACCGCGTCTTCCTGCCCCGCCGTTTCGGCCCCGCCTACCTGGCCTACAGGGCGGAGGTCCCCTTTCTCATCCCCAGGGGCGCGAGCCTGATCCGCGCCCTCAAGGGCCTCGGTCGGAGGCCGGCCCCCTAGGACCATCGATATGCTCAGATTTCATCCAAGTGGAGGAAACATGGAAAAAGTCGTAAACATGCTGCGCGCGGGCAAGAAGTCCGAGGTCTGGGAGCGCTACTGCTCCTACCTCGACTATTCCCTCGAGGAATACATGGCGGTGCAGCGCAGGCTCCTCGCGGAGCAGATCGAACGCTGTTCGGGCTCGGGTCTCTGGACGAGGATCGCGGGCGGGGCGAAGCCTCGCGACGCCGAGGAATTCCGGAAGATGGTGCCCATCACCACCTACCGCGACTACGCCTCCTTTCTCTGCAAGCAGGACGAGTCCGTCCTTCCCGCCCCGACCCGCACCTGGGTGCACACCTCGGGCCGGAGCGGAGAGTACGAGACGAAGTGGATTCCCTGGTCCGGCGACATGTTCGAGAAGGTGGGCGAGGCCTTCCTGGCCGCCTTCATCGTCGCCGCGGCGAAGGAGAAGGGCGATGTCGTCCTCCGCGAGGGCATGAAGTTCCCCTATCTCCTCGCTCCCCCTCCCTACATCTCCGGGGTGATCACCGAGAGCCTCCTCGAGGCCTTCCCCTTCACCGTCCTTCCCGACCTGGACAAGGCCATGGCCATGGGTTTCCAGGACCGGATCACGAGCGCCTTCGAGTGCGCGATGTCCGAGGGCCTCGACTTCTTCTGGGGCATGACCTCGATCCTCATGAAGATCGGCGAGAGCTTCGGCCAGGGCGGGGGCGGCGGCATGAAGAAGCTGCCTCGCAATCCCAAGGCCATCCTCCGCATCCTCCGGGCCCTCGCGGTCTCGGCCCTCGAGGGGCGCTCCCTCATGCCCAAGGACATCTGGAAGGTGAAGGGGGCGATCTGCGGCGGGATGGACACCACCATCCTCAAGGACAAGGTCGCCGAGCTCTGGGGCATCGTCCCGATGGAGGGCTACGGCTGCACGGAGTTCGGCGCCATCGCCTTCCAGTCCTGGAGCCGGACCTCCCTCACCTTCTACCCCTTCATGAATTTCTGGGAGTTCATCAAGGAGAAGGACTACGAGGCCTGGGTGGCCGATCCCTCCCGACAGCCCCGGTCCTGGTTCATGGACGAGGTCAGGCCGGGAGAGGACTATGTCCTCGTCGGCACGAATTTCCACGGCGGTTCGATGATCCGCTATGTCCTCGGGGACCTGGTCCGCATCGTCTCGCTCGAGGACGAGCGCGCGGGCATCCGCCTGCCGCAGATGACCTTCGTCTCGCGCATCGACGGGCTGATCGACATCGGCGGCTTCACGCGGCTCACCGAGAAGACCATCTGGCAGGCCATCGAGGACACGGGCCTGAGCTACGAGGACTGGACGGCGAGGAAGGAGCTGGACGGCGAGAGGCCCGTCCTCCGCCTCTACATCGAACTGCGGGGCCTGGGCGAAAAAGCCGAGGTCGTGGCCGAGCGGGTGCACCGCTGCCTCCGCGCCCTCGATGCGCCCTACCGCGATCTCGAGGACCTGGCTGACCTGAAGCCTCTCGAGGTGACCCTCCTCTCGAAGGGCAGTTTCGGGCGCTACTTCCAGGAGCGCCAGGCCAGCGGGGCCGACCTCGCGCAGACCAAGCCGACCCACGTCAACGCCTCGGACCAGGTCATCGAGAACCTCCTCAAGATGAGCGATTGGAGGATTTGATGGAGCAGCGCGGATCGGGGAGCCCGACCCCGGGCTCACGGAGGATCTGAAGGCCGTGCCCAATCTCCTCTTCACGGCCATCAAGGCCTTCGCGCTCGCGAGCTACCTCGTCCTCGCCTTTCTCGCGCTCCGGAGCTCCGCCCGGCGGCAGGTCCGCCTCTTCTTTTCGATCTACCTCTTCGGCATGCTGGCCTGGCAGAGCGGCTCCCTCGCGGTGAGCTTCACCGCCGCGCCGGAGAACGCCCTCGCGCTCTACAACCTCATGATCGCGAGCTCGGGGGCCTACACCATCCTCTTCTTCGCCTTCACTCGGGCCCTTCTCGGCATCAAGCGCCAGAAGGCCCTCGTCGTCCTCTCCTATGTCGCGGTCGCGGTCCAGGTGGTCGCCTCGGGGGCCGGACTGCAGTTCCGCAGCGTCATCCTGGGCAAGGGCGGGTACTGGGTCCCGGTCTACAGCGAAGGTCTCATGTACGCGCTCTCCGCGGTCTCCTTCACATTCTGGGGACTCGGGTTCTGGAACCTCGTGCGCGGCTACGCCCGCGAGAAGTCGCCCGTGCAGCGCAACCGCGTGATCCATATCATCTTCGGCGCCGCGATCACGATCATCGGCGCCTCCACCAACCTGATCGGCCTGCGCGACTACCCGGTGGACATCTCCGCGAACCTCGTGAGCGCCCTCATCATCGGCAATGCCGTCGTCCGGCACCGCCTCACCGACCTCCGCCTGATCCTCGCCAAGAGTCTCTTCTATTTCCTCCTCACGGTGACTCTCGTGGCCATCTATCTCGGGGTCGTCACCTCCGTCGAGGGCCTCGTCCAGGAGAGTCTCGGCTACTCGGGCTCGCTCCAGGGAGCCTTCGCCCTCATCATCCTCGCCGTGGTCTTCCTGCCGGTCCAGAAAGGCCTGCAGGGGCTTATCGACCGGGTCTTCTTCCGCCAGAGGGGCGACTACCAGCGGGGCATCCAGGCCTTCAGCGGCAAGATCGGCGCCCTCTACGCCGAGGAGGAGGTGCTCTCCCTCGCCTGCGCCGCGGTCCGGATGTCGGTCAAGCCGACCTTCGTCTCGATCCTCCTCCGCGATCCGAAGCGGAACGTCATGCGATCGATGAAGACCCTCGCGGAGCCCGACGCCGAGGAGGGGTACCTCGAACTCCAGGAGGATTCGGCCCTGGCCGGCTGGCTGGCCTCCGAGGCCAAGCCCATCGTCCGCGAGGAATCCCTCCTCGATCCCGAGACCAGGCACCTCGTCGAGTCGGCCACGGGCCTCTTCGCCTCGCGGAACACTGCTGTGATCGTGCCCGTCCTCATCGAGAACCGCCTCCTCGGACTCCTGGCCCTGGGGCAGAAGCGCTCGGGCGCCATGTACAACGACGAGGACCTGGGCTTCCTCGCGACCATCGCGAACCAGACCGCCGCCGCCCTCGACAAGACCGAGATCTTCCGGAGGATCCAGCGCAGGCTGGACGAGCAGACCCTCCTCTTCGTGCTCTCCGAGCAGTTCCGTTCGCCCGCCGACTTCGACGAGATCATGGATTCGGTGGTGGAGACCCTCACCGTCTTCCTCAACTTCGACCTGTGCATCCTCGTGTGCAGAGCGCGGGGAGGGACGAGGAGGTCCTTCGCCCGGAACGAGGGGGGCCGCGTCGTCGGCGACCTCGTGATCCGGGCCTGGGAGGCCATCGCGGCCGGCGACGAGGGGCACGCGCTCTCCGACGAGGAGCTGGCGGCCTCGACCCAGGCCCTGGCCTCCGAGACCGAGGGCATCACCGACGAGGGCAGGCGGGCCTTGGGCGCCCTCACCTTCCTCACCCTTGTCGACGGCGAGCGCACCATCGGATTCCTGGGATTGCCCGCCCGCGCCTTCGGGTCCGGTCCGGGCGGCGAGCACGGATCGGAGCTCGCGCGCACCATCCGGGCCATCGTGTCGCAGGGCATCGTCCTGCGCCGCACCCTCGCCGACCTGGGCAACCTCGAGGCCTACAACGAGAAGATCCTCGACAGCCTGAACGACATGGGCGACACGCTGATCATCCTCGACGACCGGGGCAGGGTCATCAGGGTCAATAAGGCGACCTGCCGCCTTCTGGACTACGCGGAGGGCGAGCTCGTGGGCCGGGAAGTGGGCGAGATCCTCTGGGACGGCGGGGGACCGCTCTCGCCCGAAGGTATCCAGGAACTGCTCGCCCGGCAGGTGATCTCCAATCGCGAGCTCTCCTACCGGACCAAGTCGGGGGCCCGCGTCCCCATGCTCTTCTCGGGCTCGGTGCTCAGGGTCGACGAGGGCGAGAGGCGCGAGATCATCGGCATCGCCCGGGACATGACCGAGCGGCTCGAGGCCGAGGAGGCCGCCAAGAATCTCCTCCTCGTCCGCGAGGTCCATCACCGCATCAAGAACAACCTCCAGGTGATCTCGAGCCTCCTCAACCTCCAGGCCGGTTATGTCCAGGACGAGGCGGTGAAGGAGATGTTCCGCGAGAGCCAGAACCGAGTGCGCTCGATGGCCCTGATCCACGAGAAGCTGTACCGCTCGCAGAGCGCCTCCACGATGGACTTCGGCGGCTACGTCGACGACTTGGCGCGCAATCTCATGTCCTCCTACAGTCTGCGCCCCTCGCGCGTGAAGCTCGAGGTGGAGGTCGCCGAGGTCAATCTCGAGATGGACGCGGCCGTGCCCTGCAGTCTGATCATCAACGAGCTGGTCTCCAACGCCTTCAAGCACGCCTTCCCGGACGACAGGGGCGGGACCATCGCTGTCAGGATGCGCCCGGTCCGGCAGGGCGAGGCGAAGGGCGTGACCGACTACGAGCTGATCGTCGAGGACGACGGGGTGGGCTTCCCCGCGGGCCTCGACTTCGAGAGCTCGGGCTCCCTCGGCCTCCGCATCGTGCACACGCTGACGGGACAGCTCCGCGGCGAGATGAGGGTGGCGCGGGAAGGCGGCACGCGCTTCACCCTCATGTTCCCGGCCCGGCATTGACGCGGAAGGACCCCCTGGGCGAAGGCGAGGAGAGGCGATGGCATTCAGTTGCGTGAACGAGCTCAGGATCTCGGGCGGGGAGGCCGACGAGCGCCTCCGGGCCCTCAGGCTCCTTCTCGCGGGCGACTGGGGCTGCGAGACCCCCGAGGCCGAGGAGGCGGTCGAGACCGGAGGGGCGGCGCTGAGGCTCGGCTTCCCGAGCGTCGACGCCCTCGTCGAGGAGGAGATCAAAAGGGCGGCGCCCGAGTTCCCCGACCTCGAGTTCCTCCTCGTCTATCTCTCCCTCGACGGCGAGTTCTGCGGCTCCTGTCGCGCGCGGGGGGCGGAGTTCCGCGAGGCGAGCATCGACCTGGACGAGGGGGCGGGCGCGGCCCTCGAGTGCCGGTCGGGGGACGAGCTCATGGGCGGGATCCTCGGGCTTCTCAAGGACGAACCCGGCTCCTCCCTCTGAGGCTCCGGGGCGGTCGAGGCGATCTGTGAGCCGGGCCGCCCGAGCGGGCCCGCCGCTTCAGCGGATCCAGGGGCGGAGGGCGTCCCGGGCGATCAGAAAGCCGCGTTTGACCCTCTCCTCGCTGCCCTCGAAGTCGCGGTCCTCGTGCTCGACGCTGACGGTGCCCTCGTAGCCGGCTCGATGGAGGGCGGCGATGAAGCGCTTCCAGTCCATGTCGCCGAGGCCGGGGAGGCGGGGCACCTGCCAGCCCATGCCCAGGGAGAGGATGCCGTTCCGATAGAGGCCCTCGCGGTCCACGAGAAGGTCCTTGCCGTGGACGTGGAAGATGCGCGCGGCGTAGTCGCGGACCACGCGCTCGGGATCGATCATCTGCCAGACCAGGTGGGAGGGATCGAGATTGAGGCCGAAGCCCGGATCGGGGATGATCTCCCAGAGACGCTCCCAGATCGCGGGCGAGGTCGCGAGGTTCTTGCCGCCCGGCCATTCGTCAGCGCTGAAGAGCATGGGGCAGTTCTCGATGGCGATGCGGACCCCGCGGTCGCGGGCGAAGCGCAGGAGGGGAGGCCAGACCTTCGCGAAGGTCTCGAGGTTCCTCTCGACGGTCGCGGCCGGGTCCTTCCCGATGAAGGTACCAACTATGTCTATGCCCAATAGGGCCGCGGCCTCGATCACTCTCTTGAGATGGTCGCGGGCGGTCCGGGCCGCGGCCGGGTCGGGATCGAGGGGGTTGGGGTAGTAGCCGAGGGAGCTGATCGCGAGCCCCCGTGCAGCGACGATCTCCCGGACGCGGGCGGCGCCCGCGGCGTCGAGGGAGGCTACGTCGATGGTGGACACGCCGGCGTAGCGGCGCTCTACCTTGCCGGCGGGCCAGCAGGCGAGCTCGAGGGCCTCGAAGCCGTTGGCCGCCGCCCAGTCGGCGACCGCCTCGAGGGAGAGTCCGGGAAAGGCCGCGGTGAAGAGTCCGAGTCTCATGGTCCGCCTCCGCGGGTCAGGATCCGACGGCGACCCAGGCGCCGCGGCGGGAGCTTTCGGCGACGGCCTCGCAGAGGAGGGCTTCCCTGAGTCCGTCCTCGAAGCCGGGAAAGTCGCGGGGCGCCGCGAAGTCCCCGGCGCCGATGTAGGCGTAGACCGCGGCGAAGAATTGCCGGAAGGTGTCGGCGTAGCCCTCCTGGTGCCCTCCCGGATAGGAGGCGAGGGCCCGGGCCCCGGGGGAAAGGAGGCCCGGATCCTTGGTAAGGACGGAGTTGGGTCCGTCCCTCGAGCCGAGCCAGAGGGAGTTGGGCTCCTCGGAGTTCCAGGCGAGGGCTTCCTTCTCGGCGTCGATCTCGAAGGAGAGGGCGTTCTTGCGCCCCGAGGCGACCTGGGACACGACGAGCGAACCCCGGGCTCCGCCTTCGAAGCGGAGGAGGATGTGGGCGAGATCCTCGCTCGCGACTTCGACCGTCTCGAGCTTCTCCCGCGAGTCCGCCTCGGCGTCGAGCTTGCCCGAGAAGGTCTCGACGGGACCCTTGGGCCTCCGGCGCCGCGGCCAGACCGTCGCGAGGTCGGCGAAGACCCCCTCGACGCGCAGGCCCGTCGTCGACTCGATCAGGTCGAGCCAGTGCGTACCGATGTCGGCGACGGCGCGGAGCCCGCCGCCCTTGTCGGCCTCGAGGCGCCAGTTCCAGTCCCTGTCCTTCTGGAGCCAGTCCTGCAAGTAGGCCCCGTGCACGGCGAAGATCCTTCCCGCCTCGCCCGCGCGGAGGCGCTCGCGGGCCTCGCGCACCATGGGATAGAAGCGCAGGTTGTACGACAGAGCGGCCACATTGCCGCTTTCCCTCGCGGCCCTGACCATGCGGCCGGCCTCGGCGGCGTCGAGGGCCAGGGGCTTCTCGCAGACCACGTGCTTGCCCGCCGCGAGGGCGGCGAGGGCGTAGGGCGCGTGGAGGTGGTTGGGGACGGCGAGATGCACGACGTCGACCGAGGGATCGGCGAGGACCGCGTCGAGATCGGGATAGGCGCGGGGCAGGTTGAGCGACACCGCCTTCTCCTCCGCCTCGGCCCGGGTCGCCGCCGCGATGCCCGTCACTTCGACGCCGTTCCGCCTGAGGGCTTCGACGTGGGCGGGCCCGATGAAGCCGGCGCCGACCACGCAGGCTCGCGGCCTCCCTGGCTTGGTCATGATTGGTCGCTCCTCTCGCCGCCGCGCGAGTCCTCGCGGACCAGGCGGCCGACGTTCCGGTGGCTGAAGATCTCGTCGAGCACGAGGACGGCGGCGCCGATGAGCCCGGCCCTGTCCCCGAGGCTCGTCTTCCGGACGACGAGTTCCGAGGTGGCCAGGGGGGTCGAGCGCCGGTAGATGGCCTCGCGGATCGAGGCCACGTAGCGCTCGCCGATCGAGGCGATGCCCCCGCCCACGACGATGAGGGAGGGGTTCCAGAAATTGACGAGTTTGGCGAGGACGTTCCCGACCGCCTTGGCCGAGTCCATGAGGATGTTGAGACAGACCTCGTCGCCGTGGGCCGCCCCGCGGGCCACGAGCTCCGGGCTGGCCGCCGTCCCCGGCCCGAGCTCGCGGGCCAGGAAGGGGCTCGAGCCGTCCTTCGCGGCCTCGAGGGCCAGGGCGGAGATCGCGCGGCCGCCGGCCACGGTCTCGAGGCAGCCCCGGTTTCCGCAGCGGCAGAGGGTCGAATCTCCGTCGATGCCGATGTGCCCGATGTCGCCCGCGGCCCCCTTGGCGCCGCGCCATATCTCGCCGCCTATGACGATGCCCGCGCCGATGCCCGAGCCGACCTTGACCCAGAGGAAGCCGCCCTGCCTGCCCGCGGAGCCGCGGTCGCGCTCGCCGAGGGCCATGACATTGACGTCGTTGTCGAGGAAGGCCGGGCAGCCGAATTCGGTGGAGAGGTAGCTCGCCACGGGGAAGCGGTCCCAGCCGGGCATGACGGGGGGCGATACGGGGATGCCGTGGTCGAAGTCGACGGGGCCTGGCACGCCGACCCCGATGCCGAAGAGGTGGGAAGGATCGGCCCCCGTCTTCGCGGCGAGCTCGCGAATGATGGCGGAGACCCGCGAGAGAACCGCCTCGGGGCCGAGCTCGGCGAGGGCGAGGCCTTCGCGGCGGTCGGCCAGGACGCCGGCCTCGAGGTCGAGGAGGCCGACCGCGAGATGGGTCTGGCCTATGTCGACGCCTACCACGAAGCCGGCCTTCTCGTCGACCTTGAGCCTGCGGCGCTTGGACCCCGGCCTGGTCTCCTCGCGGACGAGGCCCGTGCCGACGAGGCGCTCGACGTTGACCGACACCGTGCTCTTGGCGAGGCCGGAGAGGCGCACGATGTCGGCGGGATTGAGGGGTCCTCGGTCGCGGATGATGCGGAAGACATGGCCGACGGTGCCCGTCTGTACGCGGGTGCGGTTCTCGAAACTGTCGTCGGTCATGCGCCGCTCCTTGGCGAGCCGGAAATGAGGCGCCGTCGCCGAAGAGGGCGGGCCCCCCTCGGCGACGGCGCCCGGGATCAGAATACCGCGTCCTTCACATAGTAGGAGGCGGCGTTCGCCTTGGTGATGAGTTCGCTGGCGAGGATGATGCGGAGAGGAAGCTTTTTCTGGTAGAAGCCCTCGAAGACGCGGCCGCGGAGGCCGACGACGGCGAGGGAGACGGCGGTGGCGGTGACGTCGGGCGGATAGGTCGCGTTGGCGCGCACGAGGGGATCGCCGTCGATGATGCGCTTGACGAGCTCCTTCTTGGCGGCGCCGCCGAACATGATCTTGACGTCCTTGCGGCCGGATTCCTTGTAGGCTTGGAGGCAGCCCTCGAGCATGTCGTCGTCGGCGGTGTAGACCGCGTCGATGGCCTTGTACTTGGCCAGGTAGTTCTCCATCACGGCGAGGGCCTTCTCCTTGTTCCACATGCCGGGCTGGCTGTCGAGGATGACGATGCCGGGATACTTGGCGGCGACTTCCTTGGCGACGGAGGCGCGGAGGTCGGAGATCACCGAGGGCACGCCCTCGATCATGACGATGTTGCCCTTGTAGTTGAGCTCCTTGCAGATCCATTCCATGGCCTGGCGCGCGTAGGACTCGTCGTCGTTGGAGAGATAGACGTCGTAGACGGGCTTGGTGACGCCGCGGTCGAGGACGACGACGTAGACGCCCTTGGCATAGGCCTTCTCGACGACCGGGGTGAGGGGCGCGGACTCGAAGGGGAAGACCACGAGACCGTTGACGCCCTGCACGAGCATGTCCTCGATGTCGGCGACCTGCTTGGTCACGTCGGGGCTCGTCTTGAAGATGAACTCGACGTTCTTGTCCTTGGCCTTCCAGTCGTCGATGGCCTTCTTGGCCCACCAGTTCGCGCCGCCCATCCAGCCGTGGTCGGCGGTCGGCATGGTGACACCGATCTTGATCTTCTTCGTCGCCGCCGTCCCCTGGGCGAAGGCCAGGGAGCCGAGGGCCACGAGCACGAGCATCAGGGCGATGATCCTTTTCACGATCCGCCTCCTTCGCGCGGCCCAGCCGGTACGGTGGTGTCGCGCCTATTCGAGCCCCATACGGGGTCGATCCGAACTTCAGTTGCGGCGACGTTGCACGAAGACGGCGCCGATGATCACGAGTCCCTTCACCGTGCCCTGGAGATAGGGCGAGATGCCCACCATGTTCAGCATGTTGTTGATGACGCCGAGGGTGAGGGCCCCGACGATGGTTCCCCAGACCGTGCCCCGGCCGCCGGTCATCGCCGTGCCGCCGATGATCACCGCGGCGATGGCGTCCAACTCGTAGTTGATGCCCAGCGTGGAGGAGCCCACCGAATTGAATCTCATGGCTATGAGGACCGTCGAGACGCCGACCATCAGCCCCACGAGGACATAGGTGAGGAGGCGCACGCGGTCGACGTCGATGGCCGAGTAGCGGGCCACGCGGGCGTTCGAGCCGACGGCCTTCACATAGCGGCCGAAGCGGGTGCGGTTGTAGAGCACCGAGAGGAGGGCGGCCGCGGCGAGGAGGACGAGGACGGGGATGGGCACGCCGAGGAGATCGCCCGAGCCGATGTCGCCGAAGAGCTGGTTCTCCGAGCGGAACTCGCCGGCCTCGCCCATGTAGAGACTGAGGGAGCGGAAGATAGCCATGGTGCCGAGGGTGACGATGAAGGGCGCGATGCCCGCCTTCGCCACGAGGAGGCCGTTGGCGAAGCCGCCCCCCGTCGCGACGAGGGTCGTCACGAGGAGGGCGACGATGACGCCCCAGATCGGGTCGAAGCCCGCCTGGGTCGCGCGATTCATCGCGACCACGCCGAGGGAGCCGGCGAAGGCGGCGAGGGAGCCGACCGAGAGGTCGATGCCGCCCGCCGTGATCACGAAGGTCATGCCGAGGGCGATGAGGCCCGTATAGGAGACCTGCCTCATGATGTTGAGGAGGTTGCGGGGCGTGAGGAAGTAGGGCGAGAGGAGGGAGGAGACGACGACGAGGACGGCCAGGGCGACGAAGGCCGCCCAGCGCTCCTTGTCCAGGCTTCGCAGTCTTTCGGCGACGGTCTTCATGCGGCGCTCCCTTCTCCCACGCCGGTGGCGAGGTACATGATGGCTCTCTCGTCGAGGCCCCCGCCCGAGAGCTCGCCCGCGACGCGGCCCTCGCGCATCACCACGACGCGCGTGCACATGCCGAGGATCTCCTCGAGCTCGCTCGAGACGAGGAGGATGGCTGTGCCCTCGGCGGCCAGCTCCGCGAGGAAGCGGTAGATCTCCTGTTTGGCCGCGACGTCGACGCCCCTCGTGGGTTCGTCGACGATGAGGACCTTGGGCGCGGCGTCGAGGGTCTTGGCGAGGGATACCTTCTGCTGGTTGCCGCCCGAGAGGTTTTCGAGACGTTGTGCGATCGAGGATGCCTTGATGCCGAAGCGCTCGATCCAGCGCCGGGCGGCGCCTTCCTCGCGGCGGAAGTCGACGAGACCGAGGGTCCGGGCGTAGGCCGGGAGGCTCGTGAGGGTGACGTTGTGGGCGAGGCTGAAGGCCGTGAGGACCCCCGAGCCCTGGCGGTCCTCGGAGAGGTAGCCGAGTCCGGAGGCGACCGCCTCGCGGGGGGAGGAGGGTCGGAAGGCCGAGCCCTCGAGGAGGATCGCGCCCGCGGAGGGTCTGAGCCCCATCAGGGCCTCGGCCACCTCGCTGCGGCCCGCGCCCATGAGGCCGGCGAGCCCGAGGATCTCCCCGCGCCGGAGCGAGAAGGAGACCTCGGCGAAACCCGGAGGTGAGGACAGGCCCCTGAGTTCGAGGAGGGGAGGGTTTGAAATCTCTGCTCCCGGCCCGGCCTTGGGCGGGAAGATCTCGCGGAGCTCCCTTCCCACCATGCGCGCGGCGATCTCGTGGGTCTCGATGTCCTTCGTCGCCGCCTCGTGCACGAGGACGCCGTCGCGGAGCACGAGGAGGCGGTCGCAGAGTTCCTTGACCTCGTCGAGCTTGTGCGAGATGTAGACCACGGTCATCCCCTCGGAGCGGAGACGCCGCACGAGGGCGAAGAGGGAGGCGATCTCGCGGCGCGTGAGTACGGTGGTCGGCTCGTCCATGATGAGGAGGCGGGCGTCGAAGGCGAGGGCCTTGGCCACCTCGACGAGCTGCTTGCGGGCGGCCGAGAGGCGGGCGATGCGGGCGTCGGGCCCCACCTCGGCCTTGAGTTCGGCGAGCAGCCGCGTAGCCTTGGCCCTCATGGTCCTGCGGTCGACGAGGCCGCCAGGGCCGAGGAGCTCGGAGCCGAGGAAGACGTTCTCCTCGACGGAGAGGTCTTCGACGAGGTTGAATTCCTGGGGCACGAGGCTGACGCCCGCGCGACGGGCCTCGGCGGGGGAGCGGAAGTCGCAGGTTCTGCCTTCGAGGGTAAAGCTGCCGCGGTCGGCGCGATGGATGCCCGCGAGGATCTTCATCAGGGTGGACTTGCCGGCCCCGTTCTCCCCGACCAGGCCGAGAATCTCGCCTCGGCCGATCGCGAAATCGAGATTCTGGAGCACCGGGACGCCGCCGAAGGACTTGCCGAGCCCCTCCGAACGAACCAAGGCTTCGTCCACCTCGCCTCCTGCCCGGCTGCGGGCCGGGGGATCTTATACATGATGCGAGGACAGTCTTGGGGTGGAATCGGTATCAGTCAAGACCATAAAGTTCGTAAAACGAACAAAGATGGTCGAACTTGGCCTGGAATACTGCCTTCTCTCGTCCATGAATATAAATTCCTGCGGATTCGGCTTGACGAAAGGATCGAATCAGGGAATAAAGGATAAAGACATGCGATTAGCGCATAGGGGGACATCATCCTTTCCCGAACCGCCACCCACGCCCTCAAGGCCCTCGTCGTCCTCGCTTCCCTCGAAGGAGGGAGCTACGCCGACGCCCGCGTCATAGCGGGCCGCATCGGCGCCCCGCCCAACTACCTCTCCAAGCTCCTCGGCCAGCTCGCCCGGGCAGGCCTCGTCGAGGCGCGGAAGGGAAGCGGGGGGGGCTTCCGTCTGGCGCGGCCCGCCGCCGAGATCGACCTCTACGAGGCTCTCGAGCCCGTGGAGCAGCTGGTGGGCGAGGGCGACTGCATTCTGGGAAGATCGAGCTGCGAGGAGAAGGCGCCCTGCGCCCTCCACGCGCGCTGGGCGGCCCTCAGGTCGGAGATGATCGGCTTCCTCAAGGGAACGCGCCTCGATTCGCTGGCCCTCGAGCACAGTCTCGAGGACGGCGGCGCCCGCAAGTCGAAGGAGACAGCATGAATCCAAGCGCCCAATCCGGAGGCAGGACCTGGAGGACGAGAGCCTTCCTCCTCTTCGTCCTCGTCGTCGCCTTCGGGCTCCTCCTCTTCGGAGGCTACCTCATCAATCGGGAGAAGCCGCCCGTGCCGGTCCTCGTCACCGCGCCCGACGGCTCGACCCTCTTCAGCGGCGTCGACATAAAGGACGGCCAGCAGCTCTACTTCACTCGGGGCGGACAGTATGTCGGCACGATCTGGGGCCACGGCTCCTACCTGGCGCCCGACTGGTCGGCCGACTACCTCCACCGCGAGGGCCTCTACCTCGCCGCCCGCCTCGGAGGCGCGACCCCCGAGAAGGCGACCGTCTTCGATCAGGCGGCCTTCGATTCCCTGGCCCCGCAGAATCGGGCGGCCCTCCAGGCCCTTGTCGCGGAGGAGGTGAAGACCAACCGCTACGAGGCGTCGACGGGCAGGCTCGCCTACACGGCCGGCGAAGCCGAGGCCTACAGTCTCCTCACCGCCTATTACGCGAAGCTCTTCCGCGACGGAAACGACAAGCAGGGTATCCAGCAGGGCATCGTGAAGAGCGAGGCTGACGGCAGGAAGCTCACTGCCTTCTTCTCCTGGTTGGCCTGGTCCGCCGGCACCCTGCGGGCCGACGCCTCGCGAAATCCCGGCGAGGGCCTCACCTACACGGCGAACTGGCCCTACGATCCCCTCGTGGGCAACCTGGCCACGCCGGGCAGCCTCATCTGGTCCATCCTGAGCGTAGTCATCCTGATACTGGGCATGGCCCTCGCGATCTTCTGGTACGCGCGCTACCTCCACGAGGACGCGAAGGACCTGAAGCTCGCCCTGACCATCGACGAACCAGCGCCGACGGGGAGCCAGAAGGCGGTGGTGCCCTACTTCATCGCGGCGATGGCCCTCTTCGTGCTTCAGATTCCCATCGGCGCCCTCACCGGCCACTACTACGTCGAGGGCGGGAATTTCTTCGGCCTGGACATCTCGCGGATCCTGCCCTACGCGGCCCTCCGCACCTGGCACGTGCAGCTGGCCATCTTCTGGATCGCCACCTGCTTCCTGGCCACGGGTCTCTTCATCGGGCCCTTCGTGGGCCGCGAGCCGAAGTGGCAGAAGACCCTGGTCCTGGCCCTCCTCGGCGCCGTCGTCATCGTCGTCCTCGGCTCGATGGGAGGCACCTGGGCCTCGATCCAGGGCTACTTCGGGAACGACGGCTTCATGTTCGGGCACCAGGGCTACGAGTACGTCGACCTCGGACGCTTCTGGCAGATCCTTCTCATCGTGGGGATGTTGATCTGGCTCGTCCTCGTGGTGCGCGCGATCATGCCCGCCCTGAAGGGCGAGAAGGACGCGGGCGGCCTCACCCACGTCCTCCTCTACAGCTCCATCACCATCCCCGCCTTCTACATGTGGGGGCTCATGTACAACCAGCGCACCGACATCTCCGACGCCGAGTACTGGCGCTGGTGGGTCGTGCACCTCTGGGTCGAGGGCTTCTTCGAGGTCTTCGCCACCGTGGTCCTGTCCTTCATACTTGTGAGGATCGGCGCGATCTCGGCGAGGTTCGCGGAGAGGATCGTCTACTTCTCGATCACCCTCTACCTCGGCGCCGGGGTCGTCGGCACCTTCCACCACCTCTACTGGACGGGCTCGCCCGCCCCCGTCATCGCCCTCGGCGCGGTGTTCTCGGCCCTCGAGATCGTGCCCCTGGCCCTCCTGGGCTTCGAGGCGGCCTCGAACATGAGGATGCTGAAGGAGGCGGGGAAGTCCTGGCCCTACCGCTGGCCCCTGTATTTCTTCATCGCGGTGGCCTTCTGGAACGTGATCGGCGCCGGAGTCTTCGGCTTCCTGATCAATCCTCCCATCGTCCTCTACTACGCCCAGGGCATCAACACGACGCCCCTCCACGGGCACACCGCCCTCTTCGGCGTCTACGGCTTCTTCGCCATCGCCCTCATGCTCTTCTCGCTCAGGCACATCGTCACCCGGGCCTCCTGGTCCGACCGCCTCCTCAAGTGGGCCTTCTGGCTCCTGAACGGCGGGCTGGCCGCGATGACGGTGATCACCCTGATCCCCCAGGGCTTCTACCAGCTCTACTGGGCCATCGACAAGGGCATCTGGTACGCCCGGAGCCCCGAGATCGCCACGAGTCCCTTCATAAAGACGACGAGTCTCCTTCGCATGGGCCCGGACCTGGTCTTCGGAGCGGGGGCCCTCGTCCTGCTCTGGTTCGTCGTGCGGGCGGCCTGGATCAGCTTCGTCTCGAAGGGAGGGAAGAAGGCGAGTTGAGCGAAACAGCCAAATACTGCGAATAGACGAAGGGCGGAGCCGCGAGGCTCCGCCCCTTCCTTTTCGTCGCAGTGTCCCTCAGTTGAGGAGGGTGTCGCCGGGCGGAACTTCGGCGGCGCCCGCGGCCGGTACCTCGGGAGTCAGGGGAGGCTTGCCCTCGACGGTCGCTCCGAGGGCCGGGGATCCCGCGGCGGTGACAGGGGCGGCCGCCGGAAGATTGCCGGCCGTCGAGGTCCTCTGGGCGGCCGAAGGCGCTGTCCCCGGGACAGGGGCGACGGCGGCGGCCGAGGCGGCCGTGGCAGCCGTGGCGGCCGTGGCCGCCGGGGAGCGCATCACGAGGGCGCCCGAGGGCGAGCGCGTCAGGAAGGGCACCTCGTCGTAGCGGTCGACGTTGTTCCAGAAGGTCATGCCGAGGTTCTGGCCCTCGAGTACGCCCTGCACCTCGCGGGTCACGTAGTCGGCGTTGTAGTAGGCGCGGTCGTAGCTCACGTTCATGTAGAAGGCCTGGACATAGGGCCGCACGATGACGCGGTCGCGGGCGATGCGCGCGTTGCGGAGGGAGCCGAGGCGGTAGATCCGGAGGGGCCTGTCCACGGCCGGGGCCTGGGCGAGGAAGCCCTGCTCGAAGTGGGAGGGATAGAGCATGGGGCAGATCACGTCGACGTACTTGGCGAGGAGCTCCACGTCCTGGCCGGTGCGGGCCGCCGAGCGGTACCAGCCGTTGGCCCCGTAGATGTCGATGCTGATCGGAGAGGTTATGCGCTCTCGGGCGAAGGCGAGGAAGGAGGCTATGGCGCTCTCCTTGTCCATCCCCGGATCCTTCCAACGGTAGGCGGCGTCCTGGAGGTTCTCGCCGTCGGTGGGGAAGCGGATGTAGTCGAACTGGATCTCGTCGAAGCCGCGCGCGATGATCTCGTTGGCGATCGCGACGTTGTAGGCCCAGACCTCCTCGCTGTAGGGATCGACCCAGCGCTCGCCGTAGTAGACGCGCTCGGGGGCGGGAGGGGGGGCGGCCGGGGCGGCCGGGGGGAGGCCGGGGATGCCGGGGGGAGGCGGGGCGGGCTGGGCCGCGGCGCTCTTCTTCTCGGTGCGCCAGCCCTGCCAGGGCGCCTTGGCCGCCGCGTCCCAGACCGCGAACCTGCCGCCCGCGGCGTTGGCGAGGGACTCGTCCTTGAAGACGGGGATGCGGGCGACGAGCCAGATCCCCCTCGCCTTGGCCTCCGCCGCGAAGGTCTCCACGTCGAGGGGATTCGAGCTCCGTCCGAGGGCCCTCACCGCGGGGTCGCGGGAGGAGTAGCGCAGGCGGCCGTAGTCGTCCTTGAGGTCCACGACGAGGGCGTTGAGGCCCCTCTCCTCGACGAGGTGGAAGTTGAAGGCGCGGTGGGCCGGATCGACGACATAGCCCGCCTGGAGGTAGAGGGCGTTCTTGCCGGCGGCCTCGCGGCGGAGGGCGCCGTCGTTCCGGCCGGCGACGAGCCAGAGCTCGGAGAGGGTCGCGGGGGCCCCGGCCTCGTACCAGCCGAGGGAGAGGAGGCCTTCGGGCCCCAGTGCCTCGGCGGCCGCCTTGGCGAGGTAAGTCGGCCCTCCGTCCTCGGAGGCCGCCCAGGGGGCGGCGGGGTCGAGCCTCAGGATCCTGCCGTCGGTGACGAAGCGGATTGAGCCGTCGGGAAGGGCCGCGAGGGATTCGGCGGTGCCGAAATCGGATCCGTCGTCATAGACCTGGGTGAACTCGCCGCCGGCTCCGGCGGCGCGGTAGACCTTGGCCTGGAAGGAGTTCGAGGCCCAGAGGACGCCCCCCTGGCGCGCCGTCCCCGCCGCGGCTGCGGCCGCCGAAGTCGCCGTGGTTGCCTTGGCAGCCGAGGGCCCCGGGGCCCCGGCCGCGGCAGCTGCGGTCGGGGTGGTGAGGGACGACAGATCGGCCGCGGGCACCCAGAGGAGGTCGGCTATCTCGTCCGGGCTCTTCATCGTGGGCATGACGTAGAGGCCCTTCTGAACCGGCGTCCACTTGGAGCCGGGGGCGAGCTTGCGCAGATAGAGCCCCGAGATCGGGTGGGAGGCGTAGAGGACGTTCTCGCCCCCGCCCGGCGGGGGAGCGAGGGCCACGCACTTGAGGCCCGTCGTGCCCGAGGGGCTGCCGTAGTTGTTCCAGGTGAGGCCTCCGTCGCGGGAGAGCCAGGCCTCGTCCTTGGTGCAGGCGACCAGGAGAAGACCCGAGGGGTCGCTTTCGAGATCCTTGAGGTCCATGACGAGGCGCTCGAAGGTCTTGCGGCCCTCGACGATGCGCTTGTAGGTCTTGACCGGAAGGCCGGCGCTCCGGTCCTCGAAGGTCGCCAGGTCGCGGCTATAGAAGATGCCGACCGAGGTGAGGAAGAACCAGCCCTCTCCCTTGGCGGGCCTGAGGATCTTCCGCACCTCGCCGCCGCTCCAGAGGGGAAGGGCGCTCCGGTCGCGGACCGAGAGCCTTTCCAGTCCCTTCCGCGTGCCGACGAGGACCTCCCCCGCGGCGAGCCCGCCTCCGGCCTCGGTAGCGGGCAGGACGGCCCGGACCGTCGGTCCGGGGGCGGCGAAGCCCGCGGCCGTCAGGCCCAGGGCGAGGGTCGCGGCGATCGCGAGGGTCGCGAGGCCCAGTCTCAGGCCGATTTTCATGAGAGCTCCATATCCTTTGCCATCCCTTTATATATCGGTATTCCGCGGCTCAGGGCCCGGCATAAGCGGGCGGGCGGCGAGCGTGTCGTCGACGGCCTTGGCCGCGGCGAAGCGGGATCGCAGGACCAGGGCCCCCGCGACCAGGAGGGGGAAGATGAGGAAGGCCGGAGGCCCTCCCTCGAGGAGGAGGAAGTCGTAGAAGCCGTGGAAGGCCACCGCCGCGAGGAGGCCCCGGCGCCAGCCCCCGGGGTTCCTGCCCATCTTCTCGAGGCCGAGCCAGTAGCCCATGAGGCCGGTCGCAATGGCGTGGAGGGGGACGGCGGTCAGGGAGCGGAGGACGAGGAGTCCGGGCTCGTTCCAGGTGTAGAGGAAGTTCTCGACGACCGCGAAGCCGAGGCTGAGGGAGACGGCGTAGACGATGCCGTCGGCGGCCTCGTCGAATTCCGGGCGCTTCCAGAGATAGCGCCGGAGGAAGGCTAGCTTGACGCCCTCCTCGACGAGGGCCGCCACGACGAAGGCGGTGACAAGGGCGCCCAGGGGACCCCCGAAGGCCGGCAGGAGGCCCTGCAGGACCAGCTCCGCCACCAAGG
>Ga0334722_10000544_pt1 | contig 54603 bp, 48 predicted proteins | sample C3_bottom_MG_FD_207210 | JGI IMG/M metagenome (GOLD analysis project Ga0334722, IMG submission 207210) | Sediment microbial communities from Yellowstone Lake, YNP, Wyoming, USA - C3_bottom | ecosystem: Environmental > Aquatic > Freshwater > Lake > Sediment | place: USA: Wyoming | collected...
GTCAAAGGCACCAGCGTCGGAGTACTCGGAATTTCCTATAAGGCCGATGTTGGAGATTTACGTGAAAGCCCGGCAATCAGGATAATTGATAAAATAAAAAAATTAGATGCGGATCTGATGGCCTTTGATCCATATATATCAACGATGCCGAATATTGCGACAACAAAAGACTTAAATGAAATCCTTTCAAAATCGGATGCACTGGTTATTGTAACCGACCACAACGCATTCAAGAATATACCAGTGGAAGATTTTGTTAAAAATGGCATCAAGGTAATAATTGACGGCCGAAACTGCTTGGATAAAAAAGCTATCCGCGCGGCTGGAATTGTTTACGCCGGAATCGGAAGATAAAAAAAGCAAGCCCGACAAGGCGGGTAAATTTGCATAAATCCAAAAACTAGAGGTATAATCGAATTAGGGATTATGCCTCTTTAATTTTTAAATAAAAACAAAAATGTTCGACATTCTGAAATCAATTGTCTGGGTTTTAGTAATTCTGGTTCTGGCATATTTTATAATGGGCTATTTTGGATACGAGATTAACACGAATTATTTTTCATACAGCAAAAAGCAATGCGAAGCCAAAATAAATGAATGCACCAACACCGTGCTTCACAAAGGCATTGATAATGCTACTGCATGCAATTTCAATTGTGTTGATCCCCAATTAATAATTAAAAAGACAAAGTAATGAGACTAATAGTAAATCTGCCGGCTTTTAACGAAGCGGAAAAAATCGCAGAAACCATAAAAAGAATTCCCCGACAAATTGAAGGAGTTGATGAGGTTTTAGTGCAAGTAATCGACGATGGTTCGAAAGACAAAACAATGGAAATTGCCAAAGCAGCCGGAGCTGATTTTGTTTATACAAACGGAATTAATCGAGGCATCGGGATCACTTTCAAACATGCTGCCGATAGAGCCCTGGATAATGGCGCCGACATCATGGTTAACATGGATGCGGACGGACAATTTAATCCGCAAGACATCAGCAAGGTTATCGCTCCGATCCTGAATAAAACCGCTGATATGGTCAGCGCAAGCCGATTTGGCGACAAAGAGGCTAAGGACATGCCTAAGATGAAGTACTACTTGAATTTATTAGCCGCCAAAATTATCGGTAATTTTATGAATTATGCAATTGATGATCTGACTTGCGGATTTCGCGCTTATAGCCGTGAAACCTTGATTCGCTTGAACATTATTCCGGGATTCACATACACTCAAGAAACAATTATAGACGCCATCGGAAAAAATCTGAAACTGAAATGGGTTCCGGTCGAAGTGACTTATTTCGCCGGCAGAAAATCCAGAGTAGTAAAAAGCATTTACAATTATGTCAGCAATAGCGGCAAAATAATTTTGGAGGCTGTGCGCGATGTCCGTCCGATGAAATTCTTCGGTTGGCCGGCATTTATCATGCTTTTGGTATCTCTTGGATTTTTTGTTTATTTTTTCGTTTTATATTTCGCAGATTTCAAAATTACTCCGCACCGGAATATCCTATTGGTCGCAGTTACGCTTCTGGTTGTCGGCATCCAGTTCCTAATCTTCGCTTTCATTGCTGATATGATCAAATCCGCGCGAAAACTTATCGAGGATCAATCACACACCCTTCGAAAGTGGAGATATAAAAAATAGATCAATTTTGACACCAAAAAAGCCCACTTTACCAGTCGGGCTTTTTGCTTGAAAAATAGCTTTTTTTGAGTTAGAATAGAATAGTAAATAGCTAGCCTGTCATTCCCGTGAATCCGCCAGCTGGCAGAGGGAATCTAGTATCTAGGTTTTGTGACTAGGTTCCGGCTCAAGGCCGGAATGACAAAATTTTTTATGAAGATTTTATTTATTTCCCACACCTTTCCGCCAATTACAGGGGGCGTCGAAACGCAAAATTACGAACTTTCCAAAGGCCTTTCGAAGATAGCTGACGTGAAGCTGATTGCCAACAAAAAAAGGTTGTTAATACTGCCTTTTTTGCCATATGCAGCTTTGCGGGCCCTAATTTCAGCTCGAGAATATGACGCTCTGCTTCTGGGCAGCTGTCTCTTGGGTGGAGTTGGGTGGTTTGTTAAAACATTTACTAATAAGCCTGTTATCTCAGTGGCGCATGGTCTGGATCTGACTTGGAAAAATAAGATCTACCAAAAACTCTGGGTTGGCATATTTATTCCTAAACTTGATAAATTGATTGCTGTTGGCAATGAAACAGTTCGAGTCGCGATAAAGAAAGGTATTGCGCCCGAAAAAATAACCTTCATCCCAAATGGCGTAAATCTGGAAAATCATTCAGGAAATTTTTCTCGATCCGATCTGGAAAAACTTCTGGGAGAAACTCTGGAAGAAAAATATGTTATTTTGACTTCTGGCCGGTTGGCGCGGAGAAAAGGCGTTGCTTGGTTTATCAGAAATGTGATGCCGAAATTACCAGAAAATATTCTATATGTCGTTATGGGAAATGGGCCAGATAAAAAAAATATTGCTGATGCAATAGCCGAAAAAAATTTATCACATCGGGTCAAGGCCTTGGGATATGCAACTGATCCGGTTCGCGACATGCTGTTCAACACCTGCGATATTTTTGTGCAACCCAACATTAAGATTCACGGAGATATGGAAGGCTTTGGCATTTCTGTCATTGAAGCCGCCTATTGCGGCATTCCGGTCATTGCCTCAAATCTAGAGGGCCTACAAGATGCAATCAAGGGTGGCCGGAATGGATTTTTGGTCGAACCAGAAGATGCGGATGGTTACGTTGCGAAAATCAATGAGTTGCTGGCTTCGGATACGTATCGCAAGGAATTCGGACAAAAAGCCCGCAAATACGTCATTGATAATTTGAGTTGGGGAAAAATCTCACAAGATTATTTGAGTGAAATTAAAAAAGTCGTAGCAATTAAGAAATAGAAGGTATGCTCGAAATTATAGCGAATCAAATTTTATTCTACATTGTCTTGGTTTTTGTTTTGTTTATTCCGGGATATTCTTTGCTTTTGGCAATTTTTGGAAAAAGCAAGACATTAAGCGCTTTAGAAAGATTTATTATCTCTTTCGGCCTAAGCATAATCAGCGTAGATTTTATAAATTTTTCTTTATCCGGGTTGCATATTCCAATCACTCGCCTAGCCACGCTTATCAGCATAATGCTTTTTATTTTAATCTGCCTGATTATTTATAAATTTAGATGTCATCCTGAACTTGATTCAGGATCTAAGAAAGTAGATTCCGGATCGAGGTCCGGAATGACAGATGAAAAATTATTCAATTTTTCGAAAAACCAATTCGTCCTGATTCTGCTCTTATTATTTCTGACTATTTTTATCAAAACCGCCTATCTGACTGACACGGTTTTTCCGACTGCGACTGATATGGGGCATCATATGTATTGGACCCAATGGATGATAGACAATCATCAATTGCCGACATATGAGGGCATGCCGGATTTCATAATTGGCGAACATGTTATTTTCGGCGCCATTGGCCTCGCGAGCGGCGCCAGTGTTTTCTCCGCCTTTCCGGTCATCATTCTTTTGCTTATAAATTTACTGGGAATTTTGACAGTTTTCATTCTGACACTTCGAATTTTTAAACAAAAAACTATTGCCATCCTAACCCTTCTTTTTTTAGGAGTCCTCTATGCCGTCTCTTCTCCGCAAGTAAAATTTGTCGGTGGCGGAGTAATCGGCAATCTAATCGGAAACTTCCTAATGCCGCTTTCGTTTTATTTTTATTATCGCGCGTTTTCCGCCATAGGCGGATCCGCCTATGGCGGAGAATTACAGGAAGACGAACCATTTGAACTTAGCAACTCCAGAATATTCCTGGCTCTGGCAATTTTTTCAACTTTCGGATTGTTTTATACTCATCACCTGACCTCATTTATATTTTTATTTATTTGGGTAATGATTGTTTTGATATTATCCTTGACAAATTTCAAAAATTTGGGTGAAATTTTCCGAAAACTGAGGAAAATAATTTTTTCTCCCCAGGCTTTAAGTGTATTTTTTGTCGGATTATTCTTTTTCTTTTTTGTATTTACGCCAAACTACATCAAGACCAGCGCGGTCAATACCGCGGTTGGAGCTCCATCAAAAGGAACGCGTGTGGGACTAACAATTGCTAATCTGCGGTCATCCATCGGCGAAGCCAGGCTGGCCTTGGGATTTTTAGGAATTATGATTTTAGCCTTCGGTTTTAAAAAAAGGAATTTTGGCTACACAATTCTGGCTGCGTGGGCGGTAATGATTTTTATCATGTCCACCGCGCCACACCTGTTGTTTGTTAATCTGCCGAGTGATCGCATCGGAAATTATCTGTCCTATCCGATTGCTATTCTAAGCGCCTATTCTCTTTATTTTGTTTTCCGGCCAAAATCAGAATTAGAAAAAAATGGCAGTTTTATCCCGAATAATTTCATAAAATTCGGCCTTGCAATCATCCTGACCTTCGTTTTGGTTGACGGACTTTCTGATTCCGCGCTTTCTTTTAAAAACAAAACTGATCTCAGCCCGGTTGCGGAGGCTTTTAATGCTTCCAACTACCTGGCAAAAAGCACGACAACTTCTGATATAATTCTAAAAGATCACAATTATATAACCTCGGATTCTTGGATAAAGACATTTTTCATGCGCGGATACACATATCCCCTTTCCCGCGGCTATTTCAAGCGTTATGAAGATCCGACAAAACCGCGCGAAATGTGCACCTTAAATATGATTTCAAGTCCGGATAATGCCGCCGGCAAAGATTGTTTTGCCGAGACCCGCACTGATTTTATCATGATCAATCCGCAATTCGACAGCGCTCAGTTTACAAAATTAAAAAATTTCAATCAAGTTTATTCCACATCAGGAATCAATATTTATTATAAAAACAATTAGCATGAAAAGGATGCCACAGCCAAAAATAATTATAATTTTTATTAGCGTTTTGTTTTTTGCGTCTTCCGTTTATCTATTTGCGATTGATTCGAGATATAATGATCCAAAATACAATAAAAGCTGGTATGCCTTGTCGTTTGCGGATCCCAAATCAAATTCTCTCGACTTTGCAATTGAAAATTTCAGCAATGAGAGCGATTTTCATTGGGAATTGTTGGCCGATAAAATAAAAGTGTCCGAAGGTGATGTTCAAATCGGCAATGGCGAGAAAAAGGATATTAAGATCGATACTGCCACAACCGGTAAAAAAACAACCATTACTGTTTCATCTGGCAATATAAAACAAGAAATTTATAAAAATATCAGCGAATAATTTTATGTCCGAAAAAAAGATATTGCTAGTAACAAGACCGATCGCTCCCCCATGGGACGAAGCATCGAAAAATTTTGCGTATTATCTGGCTAAGAATACACCGGATTTTGAGTTTTTTCTTTTGACTAACGGATTCATTAAGGATCTGCCAAAAAACATCCACCAAAAGCCTATTTACACATCTAATAAGCTTACCTGGCTGCAGAGAGCTCGTTTATTGAAAATAATCCGATTGCGCAAGGATGTCGATATTATGCATTTTATGTTAACCCCTGCCAAGCTAAACGCCTTTGGATTTAAAACCTTTATTAAAAATAAAAAGGCAAAAACCATCCAAACGGTTGCGACGCTTAGAGAAGATTTATTTAAAGATTCCGATTTCAAAAACATCCTTTTTGCCGACCTAATAATAACTTACTCTGACTATGCCAAAGACAAATTAAATGCATTAGGATTTAAAAACGTAAAGCGCGTTTACCCCGGCATTGATTTAGGCTATTATTCTCCTCAACCAAAGGATTTGGAAGTTGTAAAACAGCTCGGACTCAAGGAAAATGATTTTATTGTAACTTTTCCTGGAGAATATATCCGTCTTGGCGCCACGGATGATATTGTCAATATGATTATTAAATACGCTGAAAAACTAAAGGAAAAGAATATTAAAATAATTTTTGCTTGCCGTCTCAAAAATGACAAGGATGCAATAATAAAAAAGAGCGAAGTCATTGAAAAATTAAAAGAAAAAGGCGTCCTTGATCTGACAATTTTTATCGATATTTTTTCCGATATGGCTAAGATCTACAATCTTTCAGACGTAATAATTTTTCCCGTCCAAAACATGCGAGGTAAATTTGATGTCCCGCTGGCTGCCATTGAACCGATGGCTTGCGAGAAGCCCGTCATTGTATCAGACCTGCCAATCCTCAAAGAATTTTCCAATGAAAATAATTCTGTTACAATACAAAAAGGCAATATCGATGAATTGGCTTCCGCGATTTTTGATTTATATAAAAATCCAGATAAAGGAAAACTCATTGGCAAAGCCGGCCGCAAATTTTGTGAAGAAAATTTTGATATCAAAAAAATCGCTGAGATCTACGCACAAATCTACGCCAAACTCTAATTTTTTTAAATTCGTTTTATTTGTCCGATTATGTCGTACTCCATAAAAGCCTTGAGCAAAAACAAAAAGGAGATGTCCGGAGCGAAAATGAAAATTCCGGCTATTTTGCATGTTTCTGATGACCTGATGCCGAATGATTCAACGCTCGAAGAAATTGCCAATGTCGCTTCTTCAGAGCATGTATTCCACCATATTGCCGCGCTAAGCGATGTGCATAGCAAAAAAGGACGCAAGAATCCAACCGGAACTGTTGTGGCATCAGAAAACTTTCTTCTGCCGCAAATCAATGACACAGCGCCTAATTGCGGAATGCGTTTTCTAAAAACTAATTTAACCGACGAAGACCTTGGTGAAACTGGCGTTGAAAGATTATTTAATGAACTGGTAAAAGTTATTCCTACCAAAAAATACGTCGGAACAAAAATCCCCTATCAACTCGTGATGGATATTTGCCGCAAAGGCGTTGCTCCGGTCAAAAAATATTTTGAGACCAGAACTAAAAATGAAATCGAAAATACCTACAAAAACGGAAATTTTTTTGATGAAGAGGTTTCTGAACGCGACATCACTGACGTTATACCAAAATTATTCCTAAACATCGGGAGGTTTCGTTTGGGAATTTTAGGCGCAGCCGGCAATCATTTTCTGGATCTTATGAAAATAACAGAAATTAAAGATCCGGATATTGCGAAAAAATTCGGCATCAAAGAAGGACAGTATATTTTCCTCATGCATACCGGCTCCGGATTGCTCGGCCAATATGCTTCATATTTTTACACTCCCAAGAAAAAGGAACACTTGAGCCAGAGGATTATTCTTGAAATTGGCAAACTGACCTTCAATTCACAACTTGGAAGAATTTACAAAAATCTCTCCAAAAAGATTGCTGCCTTCAAAAATAAATCTGAATTTTTTGCCTATGCTGCTGACAGTATGGAAGGTCGCATGTTTCTCCGCTCGCACAACGCTGTCGCCAATCACGGTTTTGCTAACCGCGTCATTTTGACTGATCATCTCGACAGAACCATTGAGAAGGTTTTCGGGAAAAATCCGGAATTGGATCTCCTGTATGATATGCCGCATGTGTATATTGATCGGGAAAATCATTTCGGAAAGGATCTATGGATTCACCGTAATGGCACTGTCCGCGCCAATGGTCCCGAACGAATGGCTCATCATCCGACTTTTTCCGTGACTGGCGAACCGGTTTTCATCCCCTCGTCCATGAGCACGCCCGCCTATCTGGGCGTTGGCACTGACGAAAATGAATCTAGTTTTTTCTCGGCCAGCCATGGCACCGGCCGCCGCAAGAACCATGGGCACGACATACCCGATAATAAAGAGGATCTTTTTGATAAGATGAAAGAAAAACAGGTCCGACTTTTTAATGCCAAATCCAAAGGTGTAATAATGCAAGACAGCGTCTACTACAAAGATGTTGAGGAAGTAATCACCGGCATGGAAGATAATAAAATCGTCAAAGCGGTGGCCAAAATGGAGCCAGTGGCAGTGTTGATGTATTAAAAAGTGTAATTTCCAGGTCTTTTCACTGTATTATTTAATATTGAACGTTTCGCGGGTATTTGCGACTTGACAGAACAAATAAATCTGCTATACTCAAGATACAAATGCTCGAGGCACGTATATTACGGGTTTCGTGAGGTGTCAAAAAAAGGAATCCTTGAAAGAGGGTTCTTTTTGTGTTATAATATACATGTGGATCCGGGCCCGTAGTATATGTAGTTAGTATTCGAGCATTGACACTTCGCGAAACGAGTGCAAATCTCGTCGGGTCCACCCAAAGAGCATCGCATTTTGAGGTGTTTTTTGTTTTAAGAAAAATAATTTTTCACGCGATTGAATATTTTTCTCATAAAGTTATTCGATTGAATTACAAAACACCGATTGTCCTGAGGATTCCGACTATTCCCACCATTATCCAAAAAATATTCAGCAGAGAATAGGCCCTGTCTTTTTTTAGAACTGAACACCAAGACAAAATTATCGCGTCGATCGTATTAAAAGTCCACACAAATAAAAACGGGCTTTGTGTTCCAAGCCAGCCTACCAGCGTAAAGCTGAATATGCGCATTACAACCCCGACTATCTCAAGGGTTTTTATGTTATTCAGAATGATTTTGTTGATTCCTTCCATAATTTTTTACAATGAATATCTGCATTTCATCCAATGTGCAGCTATGCGATGCCCTCGCCGCGAGGGTTTGGGCTCTGCCGTATAGCGGGAGTTGTGCGATGTGTCGCGGGCGTTTGGTATATTAAAATTTTATTCGTTTCATAGCCCAATCGCAGAGGTGCACATTGTGGTGAAATGGAACAAGCGGAGCGCGTGACATTTCGCCACAACGTATCGGCATCATCTGAAGTTTTTGTTTCTTTTCCTTATTATATTACAAAAAGAAAGAAGAAACAAAAATTTGGGTCGAGAAAAATTGGCTTTCCTCTTAAAATATAAATGTGCCAATTTTTTGAGCCAGATATGCCGTGTTGTCTGATGTATTTTTTTATCTTGATATTTAATGGACCAAGCCTTTGACTACTAAAAAGAAAATTTGATTTTTTAATTTTGGGCGAAGGGCAGAGGGGAATTAAAGGGGTGAATGCCCGAGCCCAAAACCCCTTATTTTAATCTCTTTTTAACTTCTGGCGCTTGCAGATAATTTTCTCTGGTGGATACTTTTTTACCACTTCTATTTTCCAGGTCTTTTCTCGCTTTGCCAGCTACACTCCCGCCTTCTCTCGCAGTTAATTTATTCTCATAAAATCCTTGAGCATTTTTATTTTTTGCAATTTCCGTAGTTGAGGCTTCGCCAAGCATCGTAAAGATCAATTCCAAATCACCCATATGATCCCGCAGGTTTTCTCTTTTGAGACCTTTGAATTTTTGGTATTGGCTGGGCGTCATGCCAAAAGTTGCTTTTGAAATCTCGGCGGTTAAAATTGCATACTCCGGATTTTCTTTAATCCCCCGCTTTTTCCATTCATCCGTCAAAGTCTCTCGGACTTCAATTCCGCGCATTCGTTTTTCAATCCACGCTTCGGAATATCCTTTAGCTTTGTAAAGCGCCCTTGTTCTTTTTGTCGCCAGTTCAGGATTTTCAATTTCTTGCACTCGTTCATAACCAACTTTTGCCAACCAACGCTTGAAGGGCTCCGCCTTTGGGGACGGAATTGACTGGATAATACGGAAAATTCCTTCAGTATTGGCGCTGGTTATTTTTCTTTTTTTCCCGTCTTTGGCAATCATTTCAATGGGGGTACAAATTGTACCCCAGTAGGAATTAAGCTCATGGTCGCGTTGTCTGATTCTTTTAATATACTGCTTTATGTCTACACTATCAGTCAGAGCTTCAATCACATCCGCAACTGAAAACCACCATTCATTATTATGAATGGCTTTGCGAATTTCTTTCTTTTGAAAAATGGCAATTTTTGTAGTTTTGGCTCCGTTGTTCATATGAACTTATCATTTAATAAAGGTGTCGAATTCGACACCTTTATTATAGCAGATTTTCACAAAAAAAGGAGGGAATTTTTTGAAACAAAGCTTCTTATTTTCCCCAATCGGTAAGGATTTTACAAGTTTGTCGAAATCAGATTCTATCGCCATTGCTCCGCGGACTGGACGCCATTAAAACATGTCCGATGGCGATGTTATATGTAGTTATTTTTTTCTGGGGTCACAGCCCTTATTAAAAGTACAGCCATTTGTATTACAATAGGCATTGTTTTTGCCATTACAAGTTGTAAAATTTTTACAATTAATCTCAACAGTCCAATCTGAACTTTTTCCATTAGTGATAACCCATTTTGTATCTGCTGGACTAGAACCACAAAAGGCCATCTGCCTCAATCTCCTAATGCTGTTATAGGAGGCGCCTTCATCACAGAACTTATCGCCACCATTCGCAGACACAATCTCTTTTTTCTCATCATTACAATATGTTGCATAAATTCGAGCCTCTTCCATGAAATTCATAATGTCATATTTTTTCTGATCTGGAGGAGCGCTAGTATTAGTTACATACTCCTTCGTTGTGCTTGAGGTCGGCGAATGCTTTTCTTTTGATATGCTCCAAAAAGCCAGGGAAAATAAAATAGTTGCAGCGACTATAATTATAAGGATTACTTTGAAAACGGCTTTTTTAATAAAATGCAAAGTTTCTTGACGATTTTCGGTAGTATTAACATTAATAGAATTTTCAGCTTCAATGCCAAATCGGTAGCCCAAATAAACTATAAACAGCCAAAAAATTATCGTTATTCCAAAAGTAAAGAAAGAAGCAATTAGGCCTTGCCCTGATGATGTTGGACCATCTCCCAAAATTAAAAGCCAGCTAAGAACGCTGGCAACTGCATAAACAATGTAACTTAAAAAAAGTCCACCTATGCCATAAACAATTGCATACTTTGTTCTTTTTCTCATTTTTTTTGTTTTATTTATTATAGCGATATTTTATCACAAAAAGTTCTGTCGTTCTATTAATAATAAATTGAATTTTTTTCTGCGATTCAAGGAGCAGAAAAAACAACCTTATTCCCCTCTATAAAAGAAAAAATCAAATTTTCTGTTCTTTCTTTATAGCACTAAACCACCAAAATTACCACTAAAGATGAAAAATTTATTTCAGACAATGTGCAGCTATGCGATGCCCTCGCCGCGAGGGTTTTGGGCTCTGCCGTATAGCGGGAGTTGTGCGATGTGTCGCGGGCGTTTGGTATATTAAAATTTTATTCGTTTCATAGCCCAATCGCAGAGGTGCACATTGTGGTGAAATGGAACAAGCGGAGCGCGTGACATTTCGCCACAACGTCCAAGAATATCTGAAGTTTCTTTTCCCTTTAGGGTAAGAAATTTGGGTGAAATAATTTTTCATTCCTTATTAAATCTACAAGAAAAATTATTGAACCAGATATTCTTTGTTATATGAAGTTTTGGCTGGCGGTATTATTCTAAATAATTACGGGCGGGACAATGGTTTAAGAGAACAGAATTCTCCTTTACTTTTGTCCTTTCTGACATTATCACAAGAAAAAATTTTGCCGTTCATAGAAATATATACTCCTTGCTGTAAAAATTGCACAGCTGACAGCGCGCACCCAAGGTTAAAAAGCGCGTCGGAATTGCCGAAAGAATGGGGGATCATCGCCCCTAAAAGAACAATCGTTTTGTTTTTAATGGCACTACCCAGCGCTTTTGCGGTTTCCGGCATAGTGTCTGTTCCGTGAGTAATAACTATTTGATTCTCAGTGCAATTTTTACATGCCCGCAAAATTTTTTCTCGGTCGTTATCCGTCATATCTAGGCTATCCTTAAGAAATAGGGTTTGCGTCTTAACTTTTAAGGTGGACCTGGCCTGTTTTAACATCTCAGGCACGTTCGACTCAGTGAAGATTAATTCACCATTTAGGTGGTTATACACTTTATCAATTGTCCCGCCCGTAATTATGATTTTAATTGCCATAGAGGTTTGTTTTAGTTTGAAGGTTTTAATCGCCACGTTGTAGCCAGCCAAAATTTCAGATAATGTGCAGCTATGCGATGCCCTCGCCGCGAGGGTTTGGGCTCTGCCGTATAGCGGGAGTTGTGCGATGTGTCGCGGGCGTTTGGTATATTAAAATTTTATTCGTTTCATAGCCCAATCGCAGAGGTGCACATTGTGGTGAAATGGAACAAGCGGAGCGCGTGACATTTCGCCACAACTCCTTATTATGCGAATTAAATGTTGATAATATACGATATTTTGTGTATTATGTGAATGTATGATATTATTTTATCAATATTCGCTAAATTTATTATAGCATAAATTTATGCAATTAAAAGAGCTTTTGGGCAAAATTGAGGACGAACTGAGACTGCGAAACTATAGTCGCAAAACCATCCAGAGTTATCTTGGCTGTCTTTTGGACTATTTTAAATACATCAAGGTCATCAAAAAAGAGCCGGATATGGCGCTGATTAAAAAATATTTATTGGAAAAACAAACCAAGGGACAATCCTCGCAAACAATCAATGTCTATCTCAACGCGATTAAATATTTCTATCGCGAAGTTTTCAAAAATGCTGTGCCAATTGACATCAAATTTGCCAAAACCTCCAATAAATTGCCGGTTGTGCTATCGCGGATTGAGATTGAAAAAATAATAGACTCCATTGCTAATAAAAAACATCGCCTGCTCATTTCCCTATCGTATGGTGCAGGATTTCGTGTCAGTGAAGCTATAAATTTGAAAATCAAAGATATTGATCTAGCAGAACTGACGATTCATTTGAAAGACGCCAAGGGTAAAAAAGACCGAATCACTATTTTTCCGGAAATATTAACAGCTGACTTAGTTGAAATTATGGCGTTGCGCGATAAAAATGATTATGTTTTCGAAAGCGCGCGCGGCGGAAAATTAACTGAGCGAACCGCGCAGAAAGTTTTTGAGAATGCTTTGAAAAATGCTAATATATCTAAAGACGCAACTTTTCATTCTTTGCGCCACAGCTTTGCCACTCACCTTTTGGAAAATGGCACGGACATGCGTTATGTACAAGAATTACTGGGACATCAAAACATCCGAACGACACAAATCTACACCAAAGTCACCAATCCAAATTTAAAAAGAATAAAAAGCCCATTGGAATAATTTTATGAAATTAATCACAATTTCCGGAGTTGACGGTTCAGGCAAATCAACTCAGGTCAAATTATTACAGGAACATCTGGAATCGCAAGGCCAGCGCGTGCTTTATTTCCACGCGATTGAGTTTGGTATTGCTAAAAAATTGAACGATTTTAGATTAAAATATTGCCTTATCTGCCGATATCTGGACAGTTGCAAAAAAGATAAAACCCCCAAGAGCGTTACAAAGGCTAATTTCTGCCAAATTATTTTACGCAGATTTTTTTTAATGATTGATATTGCGCGCTTTAAATCCTTGATAAAAAAATTAAATATCCAAGGCTTTGATTATATTCTTTCTGACCGATATTTTTATGACAGCATTGTAAATATTGAGTATTTAATCCTACGAAACAATCCTAGAGCTAAGCTCTTGGATTTCCAAGAGCTTAGCTCTAGGAGAATTCCCAAACCGGACAAATCATTCTATTTGGAAATTAATCCGGAAATTATTATGTCTCGCGAACGAAAACCTGATCAAGGCATCGGATACCTCGAGAAAAAAACCGAACTATTCAAAATCAAGCTCGGCGACTGGAATATGCAGATTATTGGCGCAAATCGCGATAAAAACGCCATTTTTAACGAGATTATTACTAAAATATGAGATCAAATATCGCAAAATCAGCCCTTTGGGTGACTTTTTCGGAGATATTTTTTAATCTGTCCGGATTCGTAATTCACAGCGTTCTGGGACGATTTTTGGGCCCCGCAGACTACGGCAGATATGGCCTGATTATAACTTTGACTACGATGGTCATAATTTTGATCGGAAACGGCATTCCCACCGCTATGAGCAAATACATCAGCGAATATTTTGAGACTGACCTTGGAATGGTAAGGGTTATCAAGAGACAGGCAGTCATCTTGCAATCCATTCTAATCGCAGCCATCACAATAATTTTTTATTTTTCAATTCCGCTTATCTCCTCAGTTTTAGGGGATCCTACGCTTATTCCCCTCTTTAAAATATCCACGTGGATCATTCCCGCGTTCGCGGCAGCTTCATTTTACTTTTCTTATTATACCGGCTTGCATAGATTCAATTTCCAAGCCACTCTCAAAACCCTGCGCTCTGTGTTTCGCATAGTTCTAGTCATCGGACTCGCTTATTTTTTCAAAGTTGAAGGATCAATTGTGGCCTACATTCTGGCTCCTTTTTTTGTATTTTTAGTTGCCTATGGCATCGACAGATTTGAAATTGCCTCTGAAATGAAAAGTGAAGCGAATTTACAGAAATCAGCCGCTGATGGCAAAAAATTATGGGACGCATTTGACTGGAAAAAACTGACGAATTATGCCTGGCAGATTATTATTTTCTTTCTGGCTTATGAATTATTGATCAGCATCGATTTATATATGGTTAAAGGGATTCTGCGGGACGATAATCTGACCGGTATTTACAATGCCGTCCTGACGGTCGGACGCATCCCGTATTATATCTTTTATGCTATGACGATTTTCCTGTTGCCGATGGTTTCCAGATCAACTTCCCAGAATAATCACGCCCAAACGAATCAGATCCTGACGCAATCGCTCCGCATAATGATGATTCTGCTTATCCCGATGATCATCCTGATGTCCGTTTTTGCCAAACCGATAATTATGGATTTTTACGGCAAGAATTATGTGAGTGGCGCCTACGCGATGTCGATCCTCGAATACGGAGTCGGCTTCCTGACAATTTTTTATGTCCTTAGTTTTGCCATGAATGGCGCGGCAAAAACAAAAATTGTTATGTGGATATCGATCCTCGGGTTAGCTTTGAATACGGTTTTGAATTATTTTCTTATCCAGAAATTATCTATAACCGGTTCGGCTATCGCGACTTCCATTACCTCACTGGTCATCATGATCATAATGCTTTGCTACATTTATCGTGATTTTGGCGTCACCATCAAACTCCGCAGTTTTTTAAACGCAGTTTTTGCCGGCATCATCATTTATTTTGCCTCCAGATTATTTCCTCAAGGGCAGATAAGCTTTATTTTATGGTCGGTAATCCTGTTCTCAGCCTATATCGGAATTCTTTATATTTTAGGCGAAGTTAAAAAAGAAGACATTGTCTATGTCAAAAGTCTGGCTAAACTAAAACGGGCCAAACCGATGGAAGAGGATCTTTCCGGCAATGAACCTTCGGCATAAACATAAGACGAATTATAAAAAAAGAGAGCGGAAGCTCTTTTTTATTTGTTCATCAGAAATTTCTCAGATTACTTTGCGCCCGCCTGTCCGGTTGAAGCTTTATTATTTTGCACGAAAAGGATCGTAAATTTTCCGTAAGTCTTATATTGCGAAATTTTGATATCCGGATCCTTCAGCAATTCGGCTTTTTTAGCTAAACGTCCAATATAGAAATATTGGCTTGGCGTTGCAGTTTTTGTATTTGCTAATAATAGTTTGGCATTGCTATTTTTTTCCACTAAATATTTAATTGATTTGTACGCCTTGAAAAGAAATTTTCCATTTCCGTCAATAACCACCTCGGGAGCATTTCCTGAATTAGCAGTTATAAAATTTGAAAATTCTTCTGCCTGCTTGAGTATGATTACATCGACTGTTCCGCCTTTCTTATCATAATCCGCCAAAAATACGAATGATTTATAAATAAAAAACAGATTTGAGAAAATAAACAGCCCTGCCACAATCATTAGGACCAAATTATGATTTATGCGAAATTTTTCCCAGAAAAATTTAATCCAAAATCCCAATAAGATAAAAGGCAAGAAAATCAAAACCAGATAAAACCGTACGGAAAGCTCGAACGCAATCTGAATGAATATCAGATACGAAACCGCTATGAATGCAAATATGATGCCTAAAAAAGCTTTTTTGTCTGCATCTTTTTCATTTAGAAAATATCTGAGACCGAGAATAGCGCCGCCTAAGACGAACAAGGAGCCCAAAACAAACACGACTAAATCATCCTTGTTGCCTGGATCAAAAGAACAGGTGTCTGAAATCTCATAGCCCGAGATGATATCAATATTGCCTTGCACCCAACAGCTTGAATCGTGAAGCACATTTTCAACTATCGAATTTTTCTCTTGCTTTGTTTTCACGCCTCCAAAAAACGCTTTGATGTTTTCTCCGTTATGCTGATATTCATGAACAAATTGCGGAACATTTATCAACAGCACCATCGCCAAAACAATAAAAAAATATTTTATTATTTTGATATTTTTTATTGCCAGATATCCAAATATGATAATAGTGGTTATAGGCAAAAACAGCAGAAGCGTGGTGTGCAATTGAACTCCGATGCCGATTGCGACGCCTGCAACTGCTGACCACAGTAATTTGCGATTCTTCCCTTGAGATATCACTTCATGAATGGCGTAAAGCGCCAAAATAGTCCAGAATGGCGTTGAATTCGGATTCCAGGCAAAGCGCGCGTAACGGACAGCATACGCGGAAACCGCAAAAATAGCGACTAAGGAAAGCGAGGTTTTTTTATCGAAATATTTGCGCAAAAATAAAAACAATAACGGAATGCACAGTATACCCGAAAATAAATCAGGATACGCCATTTTGTCCGGCGCCGAGCCGAAAATCTTGGCTGACACAATTTCGAAATAATAGAAAGCCGGACCAAGTTTAAATTCTGTCCCGCCGGCTTTTGGACCAAGCAATGGCCATGATGTTTTTCCGTCCGCAACGCTGGAAACCAGTTCTGCATCCCTCCCTTGATCCGCATTGAAACGAAGCCAATCATGAAAATTATAAGTGCGCAAAAAAATGCCGATCAAGATGATTAGGAGTAATATTGAAAGCGTTTTGAATTTATTATTTTTTTCCATTCACAATTTTTTTAAATTTTATTGTCGCCTAAGCGTCAACAGTGACAAATTGCCAAATTGTTGAATATTTTCAATAACACATCCGTGCTCTGTTTCTCCGATCCGATACATATAATTTACAATTCCTCCCTTGTCGATATAGAAAAGCTTCTCTCCGCTACTAACATCATATGTGTCAATCCGCTGAACAAGCGTCAGCCCCGATCTCATCGTCAAATATTTTAGCGGCGCAAAAAATCTTTTTAGATACAATTGGCTTCCGCCTAGATATACCTCTTCCTTGCCGCCGGTGTTATCCAAAATATATCTGCTTATAGGTTCGATTTCTCCCAATATGCCGCTATCACTATTGCTTGCCCGTCCATTCATATATATTGCTGCCGAAACGCTAACTATATAAATATTTGTTGCCAATAGCAAACCCGCGATCAGCGCAACAATAATCTTGCCAATCTTTTTATATTGCAAAAACCAATTGAGCCATAGGCCGAACAATACGAATGGCATGAAAATCAAAACCACAAAATATCGCATCTCAATTTCCGAAGCAACCGGCAGGAGGACGGCCAACGTGATTATATTATATGCAGCGACTAGGCCAAGAAAGTTTTTTCTCTGTTGATCCTTCTCCTTTCGAAAAAATGCCCAGATTAAAATAATAAATCCTCCACACAAAAATACCGCGCTTAAAAATATTACAAGAATTTTTTGCCAATTTACTTGAATTAGCGCGAGCGGTGCATAATTTTCTACCCCGTCAGATATCGCCAGATTGAACGATAATTCACATTTTGGCTCATTCATTGAAGAAGAAATCATATGGATATCTGACGACAATTGGCAAATGGCCAATACTTTAACTTTATGCAGCAAGCTGCCATCAGCCTCCGAACGCGAAGCGACGCTTTTGAATAAAGCTTTTGTATTTGAGGCTTTCGTCGTCATCTCATGCATTATCTGTCCGGTATTAACAACTAAAAACATAGTTAGCATAAAAACAACTCCTTTCCAAGAAAATATTTTATTTCTCCACTGCCAGACCAGCACAAGAATCAAAAGCACCGGCATCGTAAATACTAAAATTGCGTGCAGTTGAATGCCAACTCCGACCGAAATCCCAAGAAACGAATACCACAAAATCAGCCGATTCCCTTTAGGCTTTTGCATTATTTCCAGTAGCGCATATAGGAACAACACAGCAAAAAAAGAAATCGGATGCTGATTCAAGGCAGATCTGGCGTTGATTATTTCAAAATACGAAATCGAAAAAACAGCTGTCAGAAATAATGACATGCGGACTGAAAAATATTTCTTCAAAAAGAGAAACAACATCGGAACTGACAGGATGGCAAAAAATAAGTCAGGATAGGCCATGGCTTGCGGCGTGTTCCCAAAAATCAATGCCGAAAAATATTGTGTCTCATAATACAACGGACCTAAGCTAAAATGAGTATTCCCCGCTTGTGGTCCATCCAGAGGAAGTGATTCTTGCCCCGTGATCACATTGTTGGCGATTGTCGCATCCCGCGCCTGATCCGGGCTGAATTCAAGCCACTCATGAAAATGATAGGAGCTTAGAAAAATATTGACAATCATAATTAATGCCAAAATCCATGTGTACTTTGGCATATTTTTTAAGTTTTTTTTCAAATATTTTATCGCCAGCATATCTGTTAATTTTGCAATTTATAAATTCCCAGTTGTCCGAAATTTTTAAATCCCTGAACCACACGACCATCAATTTCTTTTGGCGAATCGGGTACTGCGTCCTTCCCGATATAAAAAGTCAACTTGCCGGATTGTGCGCTATTATTTTTGCTTTTACCCCTAATAATGATGAAGTTTTTTTCTGCCGCCACATATTGCAATGCAACCGCATATCTTGGCAAATACATGCTCCCGCCCGATAAAACCGCTTCCTTTTGACCTTGAGAATTGGATATTATATAATCCCGCATTAGCTCAAGCTCTCCCAATACTGCGAATTCCACATCACCCCGATTTTTGGCATCAAATTGCTTGGCTTCTGCTTGTATGGAAATTATGTTAGTTCCAGCAATAAATGCAACGGCAAGGATAATCATTGTTTGATATGCTATTTTTTGATTGATTTTTGCAATAAATTCGATTAAAAATCCCAGAAAAATATATGGAACGAATATAGTGCCTATAAAATATCGATGCGAAGCGCCTTCAATCGCTGGAAGCAATAGCGGAAAATATAACAAACAATACAGAATTATCAGACCCAGAAAATATCTTTTCTTTTTGTCTGTATTCTTTTTTGCATGATATACAAGAGTGACATATCCAAAAATAGAAAATAAAAAACTAGCGATAACCAGCCAGATAGAGTTTTCAAAATCTTGAGAAACAACCCGATTATCAATTATATCTATAAAATTACAATTATACTTATCACCCAGCGAAGTCAGCATGTGCGCATTTGCCTGCACATGACAAGCAATATTTAATTTTATTTTTTCCGGAAGATTGCCATTCTCGCCTGCCGAAGTGCCGGCAAATGATTTTAAAAATAACTTTGAGTTATCAAACCCGGTATTTATTTCATTTATGATTTGCGGTAGGTTCAACACGACCGCAATCAAAAATATAACGGCAACTTTATTCCACACTTTCCGATTTTTTATCATCAAAAACAAAAAAGCGAAAAACAAAACTGCCGGCAACAGCACCATTATTATGGCATGCAACTGAACACCGACTCCCAAAGCAACCCCGACCGCGATGATCCATCCCCATTTTGTTTTTTCTTCAGCAATAAAAAATTCGTAGAGCGACAGCAAAAATAATATGGTAAAAAATGGAATTGGATTCGGATTCCACGCAAAGCGGGCATATTCTATGGAAAAATATGAAATAGCATATAGTCCGGACAGCACCAGCGCCAAATTTTTAATGAAATATCTGCTTAAAAAAAGATAGATGAGCGGTATGGATAATATGGAAAAAATAAGATCCGGATATGCCAGCACAGACGGGTCCTGTCCAAATATCTTGGCGGATATAATTTGAAAATAATAATACGCCGGTCCGATCTTGAAAGATGTGTTGCCCATGGCCGCGCCCAAAAGCGGCCACGCAGATTCGCCGCGCGCAACCGATTGCGTTATAATCGCATCGCGAGCCTGATCCTTGCCGAAATGCAGCCAATCGTGAAATTGATAAGTGCGCAAGAAAACACCTACTGCCACAATAAGCAGCAATATCCAGACTGATCGACTGATTGAACTAAAATATGTTTTGATTTTTCTTTTCATTATTCCGCATCATCAATTTGAATGGCATTTCCTCCATCCGTGATTCCGAATACGTCTTTCCAGAAAATGCGATCCGTCTTTGAATGGCTTTTATTGAATCTGAATGTCGGCGATGTAGTTCGATCATTAAAATTAATTTCATATACAGTCAGTTGTCCAAATTGCTTCTGCCCGATGATTGAGACATTTGCTCCATATTTTGCGTATATTTCCCCAAGATCATTTTTCGACGGCACAACTGCAAAAAATTGGGCATTCGCATCCTCATTCAATGAGAGCGTCTTGTAGACTAAATTTTTATCGTGTTTTTGCCAAAGCAAAAATTCAATTGGACGGACATGCTCGGGCTTAACGAAATAATATAATGTTGCGCCAGCCCTATGGCGCGCATACATCCAATCGGTGACTCCTTTGAGTTGGCCAAGCGTCACACCATCCTTGACCTTCAAAATCAATGTGCGTTTTACGGGAAAATTGCTCTTCTGCGATTTAGCCTGTTCCTTGAACCACGCGTATGTGCCCTGAGAATTCCAGCTGATAATTCCGATCGCAAGCAAAATCGATGCAATCAAAGCGCGCCTGTGATTTATTTTTTCTTCCAGATATTCAAATATCAGCCCCAAAAAAATAAACGGGGTGGCAAATACCACAATGAAAAAACGCGGCCGCAACTGAAAAGAAACCGGAACAGTGAGAATTGTGAAAACGCCAATCCACACAAGCAGTAGGATCAAAAAATCTCTCTGCGCGGTTGTTATGGTTTTTTTGCGCAATCTTCGAATCGCAAGGATTATTCCGGAAAATAATATAAGCCCGGTTATAATGACTGCGGGAAGATCTTTTTTCGCGCTACTCCCGTAACATTCTGAAGTCGTAATAAGACAATAATACTTCAGGTTCTCCGTGGCAGTTTTTATAATTTTTTCTTGCAACGGTTTTTTTGCAGCCTTGGAACCAAGCGCTTCAAAAAAATTATGCGTATTTTCTCCGTTTTTTCGGATATCGCTGATGATGACCGGCGCATAAAAAAGCCCGGCAATAATCACTACGATTCCCGCATATGCCGCCAATGTCTTCAAGGCATCCTTCCTTGTATGTAAAAAAAGATTCTTCTTTTTCCATAGTTGGAAATGAAAAATGATCAACAAGCCGGAAATACCTAAAAGACTGAAGAAACCGAAAAAATGCAGCTGCGATCCTATTGTGATAGCAATCGCCCAGACTGCCAGCCACCATTTTTTGCGTTTACTATCTTGTTCATTCAAAAATCTGAGCAATCCATAAAAACTCAACAAGAGGAAAAATTGCAACGAGTTCGGATTCCATGCGAAGCGGGAGTATTGGATGATAATAAAAGAAAATGCATACATTGCCGCTATTAATAATGCATTCTTTTTGGAAAAATACAGCAAGGCTAAAAAATACAGCAGCGGGATCGTCAGAATAGAAAAAAACAGATCCGGATAAGCATAGACATACGGCTGGGTCGAATGGAAAATAACTCCCGCGGCATATTGGAAATAATAAAAGATCGGGCCGAGCCGCAAAAATCCATGCTTAAGCCTGACTGCGCCCACCCGCGCGCCTAAAAGCGGCAATTCTTGCGGTCCGTTTTCCACCGCATTGCTGATCAAGAGCGCATCCCGGGATTGATCCATTTTGAAATACAGCCAATCATCAAACTTATATGTTCGCAAGAAAATTGCTCCAACTACGATAATCAACAAAACGACCGCGCTCCAGCCGATAGTATTTTTTTTCATATAATTATATTTTTTTTCTGCGGATTACGTACATCGGACGATTAATAATTTCACTATGGATATTTGCCACATACAGGGCCAGTAAGCCAATAGACATGAGGATAATTCCAACCAAGAACAATATCAGGATTGCCAGATTTTCCGCATCTGAAAAGGTCGAGGCAAAATGTGTGCGAAAAACATATTTGCCAAGCAAAATATAAAATCCGGAAATGCCCGCCGTAAGTGTGATGAAAATTCCAAGATACCCGGCCAACTTCAATGGCATAAGACTGAGCGATACGAAACTATTGAGCGCCAGCTTGAACAATTTCCACAAACTATAACTCGCGGTTCCATGCAGCCGATCATTAGCATCAAAATAAATATAATCCCGCTTAAAGCCAAGCCAATCAATCAGCGCCCGAGTCATGCGATTTGTTTCAGTAAATCGGTTAAACTCATCCGCAACAACCCGATCAATAAGCCGAAAGTCCGTGGCATTGGGTACGATATAAACTTCGGTTATCCGATTTATGATTTGATAGAATAATTTGGAACCGATTTTTTTGATCCATCCGTCGCTTTTATTTTCCCGCCTTACTCCGATCACAACTTCCTTGCCCCGCTCCCATTTCGCAATAAATTCCGGAATTAACTCAACCGGATGCTGCATATCGGAATCAAGCATTATGCATGCGTTCGCCTTGCAACAATTGATTCCGGCTGTTGTGGCCAACTCCTTCCCAAAATTCCTTGAAAAGTCAATATATTTAACCATGGGATCGGTTTGAGCTAACTTTTCAATTTCTTCTATCGTTTTGTCCCGACTGCCGTCATTAATAAACAAAATCTCAAAAGCATACGCGTTCGTTAGGGGTGCGATAACTTTTTTAATTTCCGCATATATTGGCGCGATGTTTTTTTCCTCATTATATGCCGGGATAATGATGCAAATGGATTTCATAATATGTTGGTTTTATGCCTGCTTAATTTTAATGAATTATACCATTTCTGCCAAATCCTTGCCAGGTTGGCGTTTTTTCTTCCGTATTGTATAATTATACCTGTCAAGAAAAAACAATTTTTTACTTACAAAAGCGCCTATTATCCGGCTAAATTTCAGCACAATGAAAGAAAAAATAATAACAATATTGATCTTCCTCAGCATCATCGTTTCGAGTTTTTATTTCGGCTTTTCCCGTTTGGAAAATTTTTCCGGCGTGGATGAGCCGTACTGGTCTTATGGCCGTGTGCCAAATTTTTGGAACAGCATTGCGACTATGAAATGGAAGGGTACAAATATTTGTGATAAGCCCGGCATAACTTTGGCGATTGTTTCCGGAGCCGGACTGCCATTCATCGGTGAAAACCCGAAAGATCTGAAGAGTTTGCGTTATGAGCGAAAAACACCGGAACAGCTGCAAAAAATAAAAGATATCTACTTTTATTTGCGCCTGCCGGTTTTCCTTTTTACACTTCTAATACTTCCTCTTTTCTATTTTCTCATCAAAAAATTGCTTGGTAAAAATATCGCGCGCATCGCTACTATTTTTATCGGCCTCTCCCCTATTCTGCTGGGAATATCATTGATAATCAATTCCGATGCGATGCTTTGGATCCTAACTGCGCTTTCCACGCTAAGCCTTTTCGTTTTTCTAAAAAATAATTTGAAAAAATATCTGATCCTTTCCGGCTTTTTTTTGGGGCTTTCCGTCATAACAAAATATGTCGCTAATATTTTATTTGTTTACTTTTTTCTTATCTTTCTTCTGGAATACATATTTTACGCCCATCAAAAAATTGGAATTGGCAAATATCTGAAACAGGCTCTGATTAATTATCTGACGCTTTTCCTGACTGCCATGGCAACAGCTTTTATTTTCTTTCCTGCGACTTGGGTAAAATTTTCAACGCTCATAAACGCCACGATCGGAAACGCGGTTTTCTCCTCAACCTGGCCTTTGTTTGTCGGAATCATCGGCCTACTCGCAATCGACGTGTTCATACTCAAAACAAAAATATCGGCTGTGACTTTCAATTTTTTTGTAAAATATCGCGCATTACTGACAAAAATCGCAGCTGCGGCATTTATTTTTCTTTCAGCTTTCGTTCTTCTTCATGTTTATGCCAAAGTTAACGTTTTTGATCTGCAAGCGATCGTCGCTTCGCCAAAAGGCATCGGGTCAGGCAATGTTTTGTCTAAATATCTCGGAGCAATTTCCGCAGACTTATTCAGTCTTTTATTTAGCATTTCACCTATAGTTTTGTTTTCAATTTTGTTTTCCGCGTTCAGCATCTGGCGCAAGAAAGAGCTTGACCGAGAATCGATAACGATTATTTATATTATAATTTTTATTCTCATTTTCTATCTTGGTTCAGCAGTCAATGCGGTGGTCACGACAGTCAGATACCAAATAATGGCCTACCCGCTGGCCTTTATTGTCGGCGCCATAGGAATTTCCCACATCCTAGAAAATCAAAAGGTTAAAAAATTCATCTCGCTTCCCTTTGCATATATTTTTTTGATTCTAATCCTTTTTGCCAGTCTTCTGAATGTAAAGCCCGATTTTCTAGCCTATGCTTCCGAAATCCTGCCCCATAATTTCATTGTCAACCTAAAAGGCATGGGTGAAGGAAGCTATGAGGCAGCTGCTTATCTTAATAAATTGCCCAACGCCCACGACATGACAATCTGGTCCGACAAGGGCGCAGTCTGCGAAAGATTTGCCGGCAGATGCTTTATTGATTTCAAACAAAAAACCTTCGAGCAGAATACGTTCGATTACTTTGTCGTCTCCACCGACAGAAAATCCAGAACGCTAAAAATGTCCAGATCCGTCAATGACAAAGCAAATTTCAAAAAAGCTTATGATTTCGCAGATCCTGCCTATGAAGCTATCATCGATAATAATCCCAATGATTTTGTTAAGGTTATCAGAGCCGAAGATATTTTAGTAAAATAAATTTACAACTAAAATGATAAAATTAATCGACAGATATCTCAATAAAATCTTCGCTGGCAAGGTCCACAAGGACATCCATCAATTCATCCGCTATCTTTTTGCCGGCGGAACCGCTACCGTAGCCGATATGACTTCTCTTTTCATATTGAATAATTTTTTTCACATTAATCATCTGGTCGCGGCCGCCATCGGGTTTACGATCGGCGTCATCACTAATTATTCCATGAATATCGCTTTGGTTTTCAAAAGCACAGGCAAGATAAAAAAAGAATTTTCTCTTTTTGTAATAATCGGTCTTGGCGGACTGCTGTGGACCGAACTTATCTTATGGATCTTGGTCGATAATTTCGGCCTTTATCTGATGTTTGCGAAAGTTGTTGCCGTCGGCTTGGTTCTATTTTGGAATTTCTTTATGCGCAAAAAATTCGTTTTCCCAGCTGAGCCAAGCCTGCAACAGGAATAAAGGTTCATGTTGAAAAGCCAGAGGGGCAAAATTGACGTTTCAAGTTTTTTTTGTTAATTTTAGATAAGTTATTTGTCAGTCAGGCGATTATAAACCCTTGGTTAAGGAGGTCGCGATGAGAGGTATGCTCGTGTTCGTAATCGGTATTACTGCAACATTTTTTTTATTTGGCATGGCCAGCAAAAGCGCGCCTGCCTCAAGAGTTCCCGCGCCATGGCCTTCACGTTCTGCGTTACCCTGTCCGCACTGGACCGAGATAATCAAATCACCTAAAAAAAGAAAAGGGAAGCAAGGAGGGAAAGGTTATTTAAGGGTCTTGAGAGGAGGAAGGAAGTGAAAAAAATCCGACTTTCTTTTTTGGTCTTCATAGCTCTATCTATCACCGCCTTAGCCTATGCCGAGGAAGCTAAACAAAATGAAAAGGTTAGCGCGCAGAACGATTACAAGCCGGCTATGAATAACTGTACGAGTGCTCGCAAGACCGCCTCAGAAGAATGTCCAGGGTGGTATATCAAGAGCGTGCAGAGGAAACGACCGGATTTTTCCGAAAAAAAAATCAGGGAAGCTTGGGCAAATTCCAGTCGCAATCTTAAATAGAACCGCAACAGCGTAAACGCTAAAAAGCCCGCCTAAACAATAGGCGGGCCTTATTTTTTAAAATTAAAAAGAATGGCTTCTCAAATTGACCGTCCTTTTTAAAAAATGTTACGCATCTTTCATCATTGAATCCATTTTTTTCATCATATCTTCTTTTTCTTTGCTCGACATATTGTCCATCATATCCTTGTGTTCCATTTTCACATGGTTCATCATATTACTTTTTACTTCTTCCACAGTATTACCTTTCGCCACAAAATCGCAATTTGAACCCATGTCTTTGCATGCTAATGTTTTCATAATTTTTCACCCCCTTCTCTAGTTTTTCAAAATTTAACACTTGCCCAATAATACAAAGACACTAAAAATTAAATTTCATAAGCAAAAAGAACGGCTTATCCGCTCTTTTAAGGTGTTGGATTAAAAAAATCCGAAGTGATTATAACTTGATATCCTGATAGTTTATTTTATCGCCTCTTCCTATGGCATAATATTCAAATCCAGCTTCCGTCAGAGTAGCAGTATCAAAAAGATTTCTGCCATCGAATATGACCGATTGCCGAAGCAGGCCCTTTGCTTTTTCCAAATCAATTGATCGATATTCCGTGGTTTCAGTTCCAATGATGAGAGCGTCACAATTTTCGAGTATTTTATATTTATCATGTTCCTCATAACTGACTTTGCCGTTATCTTTCAAATATATCTCTCTTGCTTCAGACACAGCCAATGGGTCATAGGCCACAACTTCCGCGCCCCTCTTTGTCAGTTCCTGCGCAATGACAATCGAGGCGGATTCGCGCATGTCATTTGTCTTTGCTTTGAATGCCAGGCCCCAAAGCGCAAATTTCATGCCAGTCAGATCGGAACCGAATTTTGCAAAAATTTTTCTTGGGATAACTGTCTTCTGATAATTATTCACATTTTCAATGGCTCGAAATAATTGCAAATATTCTTCCGGCAATCCGTTTTTTTCCGCGAAAGAAATCAAAGCCTTAACATCCTTGGGAAAGCAACTGCCCCCATAGCCGCAACTGGCATGCAAAAAACTGCTCCCGATGCGCGGATCGCTTCCGATTCCTTCCGCAATGTTTTCCACATCCGTTCCCATGAGCTCGCTGAGTCCGGCAATCGCGTTTATGAAAGAAATTTTCATGGCTAAATTTGTGTTTCCGGTATATTTTGTAAGTTCCGCATCACGGATGCCCATGACGTGGAAACGATCTTCACGCATCATAAAGGATTTATATAACCGGTGCATCGTTTCAGCGACTTTTTGATTATCAGTCCCAACAACTATCCGGCTCGGCTCCATCATATCCTTTACCGCCCGCCCCTCAGCCATAAACTCCGGATTGCTAATAACATGGAACTCGATTGTTTCGCCCCTTTTTTCAAGTTCTTGTTCGATTATTTCCCGTACTCTTTCGGCCGTCCCGACTGGTACCGTTGATTTATCGGCAATAATCAGCGGGTGATGCATTCTACTGCCGATTTCATGCGCGACGCTTTCTACAAACCGCAGATCGGCGCTGCCGTCAGCCCCAGGAGGAGTTCCCACCGCGATAAATACAATTTCGCTATTATCCAGAGTTTCCTGATAATCTGTCGTGAAAACTAATAAATTATGTTCAATTCCTTTCAAAACAAGTTGTTCAAGTCCAGGCTCATTAATCGGAATGATTCCCTGTTTCAAACCTTGGATTTTTTTTTCATCCAAATCGAGGCAATAAACTGCATTGCCCATATCCGCAAAAGCGGCTGCCAGCGGCAGACCGACAAAACCAATTCCGACAACTCCGATTTTCATATAAGTTTATAAAGTTAAAAGTTAAAAAGTTTCTAAAGTTTTTTTATTAGACCCGATAGCATTCTAGAAATTTCCAACGCTCTTTCCATTAAATTTTCAAAACTAGACTGATTGATATACTCAAGATCTCTTGCTAAATACAACATGGACCTTACTTCTCCACAGGAGCCCTTTGCTATAAAGAGAAACTGCCTAAATTCCTTATTTCCCCTCCTTTCAAATCCCTCGGCTATATTATTCATGATTGAGACAACAGCTCTTTGCATTTGATCCCGAAATGAATAGTCCCTATTTTCTTTCATCAGCTTATAAATGTCAGTAGAGAAGATATGAGCTTTTTGCCAAATTAAAATATCCTCAAATTTTTCAATAGTTGCCATATTGACTTTACAAACTTTATAAACTTTCTAACTTTCAACTATCTCTTTGATAGAATAATTCATCGCGTTCCGATTTTTATAATAATCCTTGATAATGATATCCGCCAGTAATCCGGAAATAAACAACTGGATTCCCGCCAAAATGAAAAATACTCCGATAAGCGGCCAGATCCTTTGGGCAAGCGAAGCGTGCAAAAATATTTTTTCAACTGCCATCCAAACAAGAATCAAGATGCCGACTCCGGAAAAAATAATTCCCGCTCCGCCAAAAAGATGCAGCGGACGATTCGAGTATTTTCTCCAGAACCAAATGGAAACCATATCCACAAATCCTTTGATAGCGCGCTTCCAATTATATTTCGTCTTGCCGTGAATTCTTGGATGGTGTGAAACCTTAACTTCGCCAACCTTGTATCCTTGCAATTCCAAAATGGCCGGAATAAAACGATGCATCTCGCCGAACAGATCCACGTCTTTGAAACATTCACTTTTGTAGGCTTTCAAGCTGCATCCACTATCATGAATATTGTCTTGGATCAAAATTTTTCGCAGCAAATTCGCCGTGCGAGAAAAAAACTTTTTCATGAAAGTATCTTTTCGCGCAAAACGCCAACCGGAAACCACGTCATATCCCTTGCTCATTTCCTCCAGCAACAATCTTATATCGGCCGGATCATTTTGCAAATCTCCATCCATCGTAATGATGATTTTTCCCGATGCGTTTTTAATGCCCGCATCGAAACCGGCGGTTTGCCCGAATCGCTTGCGAAAATTAATCAGTTTCAAAGGAGAAAGCTCCTTGCATTTTTCCAAAGTCTTGTCCCCTGACCCGTCATTGATAAAAATAATCTCGCACGGCCCGCCCAAATCATTGCAAGCTTCTTTTATTCGGCGATGAAGCTCAGCAACATTGCCCTCCTCGTTATAAAGGGGCACGACGACGGATAGGTATGGTTTTTCGTCCATAAAATTATTGTCATTCCGGACTTGATCCGGAATCCACTTAGAATTTTAGATCCTGAATCAAGTTCAGGATGACACAGTTTTAATATCTACTTAATTTTAGTAAAAATACGCCAAATTGGCAAATAAAAGCCCCGTTGAAAAAATTCGCAGAAAATGTTATACTGTAGGCATCTGATCGGCAGGATAAAATAAAAACAAAATGGCCAAAATTTTGAAATTATCAAGCGTTTTCCTTGCCTTTTTCTTTTTCTATTTTCTAGGCACTGCGCATGCAAGTGCGGCAGGTTATGCCTACAAAGGCATCGCCTTTTACGCCTTTGAAAATAACTCGGCTACGGGGACCCTGCCAGTCTACAAATTTTACAGCGCGTCCCGCGGCGATTACTCTTATACAATCTCTGAATCTGCTAAGGCAAAGCTCATCGCGGATCCCAAAAAAATCTACGCATACAAAGGCATTGCTTTTTACACCTATAACAACAACTCGGTTGCGAATACGCTGCCGGTATACCAATTTTGGAGTTCTTCCCGGCAGGATTATTACTATACGATTTCCGAATCCACCAAAGCCAAACTGATCGCGGATCCCAAAAAACTCTACGCATACAAAGGCATCGCCTTTTACGCTTATAATGACAACTCAATTGCGAATACGCTTCCGGTATACCAGTTTTGGAACGCTTCTATACAAGATTATTATTATACGATTTCCGAAGACGAAAAAGACAAATTGATGTTTGCAACATACGGAAAAGAAATCTCGGTCGGTCTCTGGAGTTATTCAAAAAACGATCTTAGCAGTGATGCTTTTCAAATCGAAGCCAACAAAGATTATGAGATAAAAGATAATACCGGCAAAGTACTTGCAAAAATCGCCGGAAATTCTCTGACAAAGGTGAAATATGCCGGAAATTATAAATTGCGGATTTATAATTCCATTTCAGATATTTTGGTTGATCGGGAGGTTCAATTCGAATCATCCGATGGAAATAATTTGAATCTGATTTTCAACGTTCACCGGCCCAATTCGACCTACGATGAATATCGGGGGAAAATAAAATTGCGCTATAGCGATACATCCCAAAAAATCTGGGTCATCAATCTTCTTCCGCTGGAACAATATGTCTGGGGTATCGGAGAAATCACCGGAACTGGCGATGAAGATTATAACCGAACCATGACAACAGCCTTTCGAACCTACGCTTACTGGAAAATTCTCTACAGCACAAAATATGCCACTGAAGGCTTCAAAGTCGACGGAACGCCGAATAATCAGATTTATCGGGGCTATGAATGGGAACTTGCCTATCCCCGCATCAAAGACGCGGCGATTTATACCCAAGGCAAAATCGCTAAATACGGCAGCGACATCGCGCTTTCACCCTATAGTTCCTGGACTGACGGAAGGACGCGCAGTTTCGAAGAACGCTGGGGCTCGACAGATTATCCGTGGTGCCAATCAGTCAAAGATTCCTATGGAAAAAATCCGACAATGACTACCTCCCAGCTTTTTGCCGCCGGCAACCATATGGTCGGCATCAGCGCGCATGGCGCTTTGAAACTCGCAACTGACTACGGCTGGGATTGGAACAAAATTCTCGGATATTATCTGCACGATATAACTATTGTAAAAACCTACTAAACCCGGATGCGATCAAAAATATTTCCCATCATTCTAATTGCCGCAACTATCGGACTGGCTTTTTATGCCTATCCGATAATTAAAGGCCGTTATTTTCAAACAAAAGAAGTTAGGCTCGACGCTTCAAGCGAACCATCATCAAATGCCAGCGCTCCAATAAGCGCTGAAACGCCTGCCAATGCGGACGAGAACAACGTTCCGGGCAATGAAGAAACAATCATAGATAATCAACCTGTTGCGCCAACTACGAATGTTTTTTCGGTCATCGCCAAAGAAGATTGCGATTCCGAATGTAAAAATTTTATTGGCGACAAGCGTGATTATTGCAATGAAGTCTGCGGATTCAAGACCATCAATGAAAACGTTGCCGGTTGCGAAAACCTGAACGGCCTGCAGAAAGATTACTGCTTGAAGGATTTGGGAATAACAAAAAAAGATTTCAAAATCTGCGAGAATATCTCTGACAGCAACATAAAATCAACCTGTAAAAACAGGATCATGGAAGACAATGTTGATGATGTTATGAGCAATGGCAACATTCCTTCCTAAAACTGGAAAAGATCCGCAAAAACTGCTATTCTTCTGAGTAGTGGTTTTTTATTTTTAAACAAGCAAAGGATGGGCGGCAAAGAAAAAATTTTTATAGTTATTCCGGCATATAATGAGGAAGAGGTCATAAAAAGTGTCCTGAGCGAGGTAAAATCAGCCGGATATGAGAATATTATCGTAGTTGATGATGGCAGCAAAGATAACACCTGTTTGAATGCCAAAATGGTGCCAGAAATCACCGTTTTAAGCCATAAAATCAACCGGGGTAAGGGTGGCGCCACCAAAACCGGCATAGAAGCCGCAAAATTGCTCAAAGCGGACATTATTGTTACAATGGATGGAGATGGCCAGCATGACCCAAGAGACATCCAGAGCCTCATTTTGCCCATCCTAGAGCAAAGTTGTGAGGTAGTTCTGGGCACCAGACTGACCAATCCGGAAGGCATGCCTTGGTACAAAATTATCCATAACAAGATTGCTAATATCATCACCTGGTATCTTTTCGGACTCTGGGTTACCGATAGCCAATCCGGTTTTCGCGCCTATTCGCGCCATGCCGCTGAGGTTATCAATACCCGCGGCGATCGCTATGAATACGACAGCGAGGTTCTGCGCGAAATTTATATTTATAAATTAAAGTTTGAGGAAATTCCGATAAAGGTTCGCTATACCGAATATTCGATGGGCAAAATCCACAAGCAAGGTTTTGTGAATGGCATTGTCACATTATATAAAATGTTTTGGAGAATAATAAATTAAGAAAAATGCATGCGAATTCATATCTATCAAATTGTCGTGGTGGCCATTTCAGTCTTCATGATTTTCAGTGGGGTAAAAAATTTTATCCGTGGTAAAAGCGGACAGACTTTTTTTAAATTAGCAGTCAGAATTCTTGTTTGGGGCGGAATGTCGCTCATCGCAATTTTTCCGCAAGCTACAAATGTTTTGGCAGAATTTGTCGGCCTCAAAGGAAATATTAACGCTGTTATTCTTTCCGGATTTTTGTTAATTTTTCTTATGATATTCAAGCTACTTTCCGCTATTGAGAAATTGGAACAGCAAATTTCAGAGGTAACCAGACAAGATGCCTTAAAAGAAATCGAAAAATAATTTTCATGAAGCTTTTAATTTTTTCTCCATATTATCCCCCGCACACAGGCGGCCTTGAGTCACACGCGGATGAATTCAATAAATATCTGTCTCAAGAAGGGATGGAAATAACGGTTTTCACGCCCCGCTTCCCGCATGATGCTCCGGAAAAAGAAACGCGCCATACTAATGTTAAAATAATTCGCTTTCCGGCCATTGAAATAATAACCAACTATCCGGTGCCAAAATTTTGGACTGCCAGATTTTGGCAACTTTTTTCACTGCTTTTCAAGGAAGATTTTGACATCGTGATTTCCAGAACCAGATTTTTTCTCACTTCCCTTCTTGCGTTGATTTATGCCAAGACAAAAAGAAAAAAATGGATTCACATTGAGCACGGCTCTGATTTTGTGCGTCTTTCCAGCAACTGCAAAACCTTGATTGCTAAGATATATGACTACACTTTCGGTTGTTTAGTTTTCAACCTTTCCGATCAGAACATTTCCATCTCAAAGGCCGTCCAAAAATTCGTACACAAATTTGATGAACGAGAATCGCCCGTGATTTATCGCGGACTAGATATCAAAGAGATTGATAAAATCCAACCTAATTTAGAAATACGAGAAAAATTTAAGAATAAAATTATAATTTCCTTTGTGGGTAGACTATACAAATGGAAAGGCGTGGAAAACAGTATTGAAGCTATCAAATCATTGCCCCAAGAAATCAAAAACAAAATTGTTTTTCTAATCATCGGCGACGGCGAAGATTTTTCAAAGCTACAAAAAATGTCTAAAGACGAAGGTTGCATCCACATGCTTGGTAACCTGCCCCGCGAAAAAGCCATTGCAATATTGAAAAGCGCGGATATCTATTTGCATTCGGCTCAACCTGGTGGCGGACTGTCCACATCTCTTTTGGAAGCAATGTATTGCGGCTGCGCTGTCATCGCCACGCCCAACGAAGGCGCAGATGAAGTTATTGAAAATAATACAAACGGAATCTTATTAAAAAATTCAAATGAAATTACAGAAATACTGACAAACTGTATCGGCGATGAGCCAAAAAGAAAAGTTTTCTCGGAAAAAGCCAAGCAAACTATAAGATTAAATTTTGCGTGGAATAATTCCATACAAAAATACCTCGGCATATTTAAACTAATCAAATAATTTTATTTTATGATAACTATATTATCCTTTAACTATCTAAGCCGAACTCCCATTGAACGCGCAATGAAACAATTTGCCAAAAATTTCAATAAGGACCAGAAAATTTTAGATATCGGGTGTGGTAACAAGCCATATGCGAATATGTTCAGATGCGAATACGTCGGGCTAGATCCATTTCCCGGCACCAAGGCTGATGTTTGCGCTCCAGCTTGGGAAATACCGTTTACTGACAATGAATTTGACGGAGTGGTGCTAAACCAGTCACTGGAGCACATCATGAAAACCGAACAAACAATTGCGGAAATTAAACGAGTCTTGAAGCCCGGCGGAACCTGTATTGTCACCGCTCCGCAAACCGTTCGCAACCATAGCACGCCCATTCCATCATCCCGATGTGAATTCAATAACTTTGATAAAAATGCTATCAAATATTGGAATAATGATTTTTATCGCTTCACTAAATTTGGCCTAATATATCTTTTCCGGGATTTTAAAATATTAAAATTAGAAGAGACTTCCGGTTATTTTGGAACTGTTTTTCAATTGATTAATTATTTTTTTGCTTCGGTAAAAGAAATTAAAATCATTTTCACTCCCATATTTTTCATTGACAATGCCCTGGGATTGCTTTTAGATAGTTTTTTCGGCGCAATATTAAAAATAAAACTTCCCTATTTCAGAGAAATTGATGAAATACTTTATAGATCGTTGACCCTGAATTACATCCTCATAATCGAAAAGAAAAGTAATTAGGGCTTTCGTGCAATACAAATTAATGACGGACTGCTGTATTTTGACACCAGATCATTTCCAGTCGCTTTGAAATATATTTTTTGTAAATTATCCATAAATATCCGCTGGAAAACAAATGCAATCGTGTGAATAATTTTTACGATCGGATTTTTTGCCTGAAATAACCCGACATTAAAAATACAGCCTAAATAATTACAATAAAGCACTTCCAGATTACTTTTTTCAAAAATATTTTTTAATTCTTTTACATTCATTATTTTCCTGTTGTGCAACGCAAGAGATTCTTTCGTCGTGAAAAAAGCATTGATGTATTGCTTATTGGGAATAAGACAAACTACCAAACCATCTTTTCTAACGAGTTTAGCGTGGCGCAAAACTATATCCTCCGGATGATCAAAGTGCTCAATAAACCCCGTAGAAAAAGCGATATCATATTTGTCTTTGTTTTTTTCCAAAAAACCATCGTCGAAAAAATCATTTAAAAAAATACTGGCAGATGGAATTCCATATTTTGTCAGATTTTTTATTGTTTTTTGATGGCCGTTTTCCGAATATTCCAATCCATATGGCATCAGATTGAAGTATTTTTTAAACTTGACCAGATAATTTCCTGGCGCGCATCCGACCTCAATAACGCTTTTCATTTCATCCTTTTTGACAAAACGTCCAAGTATTGCAAACAAAACAAAATGATAATAACTTCTCAGAAGCCCCAGATTTGATACGTAATTTGAAAAACTAAAATTACCGGCATAAATATCATCCCAGTGTTTCTTTTCTACAAAAATCTCTTTTTTTTCCATTTCTATATTCTTAGAAATTAATCTGAGGAAATTTTTTTGTGAATTCATCCTCGCTAAGCCATTCTGATTTTCTCATAGTAACGTGTTTGCGCATAAACCAAACCATACATTTGGGCATAAATTTTCTTATTGCCAAATAAACAACGAAAATGGCTGATTTTAATGAAAAGTTATTCATCTTCAAAAAATCAAAATTTTCCTTGCCGCTAAGCTTAGATTTTTTTGAAAAATTTTTTCCATCATTTCTTATCCTATGGATAGTCAATCCATCCTGAATACAGCCAATTCTTCCGCTTGCTGACAAAATTTGCTTTTCAAAAAAATACTCAGGTAAATTAATATCAGTTTTGTAGCGGAATCCTTTGTTTCTAAACATCAGCGACGTGTGATTGATATAATTCTCCACTTTTTTAAATTTTTTCAGCGCAAATAATTTTTCGTTTTCAAAAAAATAAAAAGTGTCAGTTCCGCAACCGACAAATTCTTCATTTTTTCCCATAAATTCCACCTGTTTTTCAATTTTTTCAGGAAACCAAATATCATCATGATCCTGAATGGCTATATAATCACCCTTGGCTTTTTCAAGCAAAAAATTAAGTCCGGCGTATGGACCGATATTTGTCTCGCCTTTGAATAATTTTATTTTATCGCTTTTTATAGCTTCAATAACGGCAACCGTATTGTCAGCCGAATTATTATCTCGTACTAAAATTTCAATATCGCAATAGGTCTGATCAAGACAACTTCGCAATGTCTTTCCAATGAATTTTTCAGCATTATATGTAGCGATTAAAATGCTTACCGGTCTTTCCGTCCCCATTATTTTTTTACAGCCGTTACTAAGTAATTAAATGTCGGCGCGTTTTTTCTGCCTACGTTATTGTCGTCCAATAATATAAAAAGCTTATACAATAAGTTTGTTAAAACAAGCATTGGCCATTTAATAAAGAAAAGATATTTATTTTTGAATATTAAAGCCGGCATATGTTTCAAAAAATGAGCCGATACCAGAAGATATCCTCCTCCGTTTTCTATTTTTTCTATTTCAAAACTATTTTTTTCCAGAAGATACTTCAAGCCATATTGTGTATATCGATAAAAATCATATGGTATTTGATGTTCAGCATGAAAAAGCGGCACAGTCAAAAACAGCTTGCCTCCTTTTTTCGTAACTCTGCTTAACTCTTTCAGAACATCATCGGGATTTGGGACATGTTCTAGTGTTTGAGTGCACAAAACATTATCAAAAGATTCATCTGCAATCGGAATTTCAGATAATTTACAGACTATGTCTATTTTGCTGTAATCCCACTCACCATCTCCTACGCAATAATCAGTCGAGGTGTATTTGCAATGATCAAAATATTTTTTATACACACATTCGCCCGCTCCGGCATCAAGAATACTACTCCCGGCTGATATTTTTTTAGCAGATCGCCTCACAAAATCAGCGACATAATATCTCTCTGGATTTTCAAACTTCCCTATTTGATCAAGGTTTTTCACTTTGGCTGCCATAATATTTTTATATTTTAGTGTATTATATTTTTACTTAATAACTTCTAACTCAACATAGATATCTCTGGCTGAAAATAGCTTAAGAAAAGAATGTTCATACAAATATGGGAATACATTCGCAATAAGCTGGAGCGGCATCAGGTGCAAAAACCTGATTTTGCCGTATATATTAGAACTAACGGGATAAAATAATATTTTCTTTTTTATTATCTTAAACTTAACATCAGAATAATAGTTGGGGAGTTTTTTAGTTGCGGTAAAATAATCAAACGTCTCATATGTAAAGAATCTTTTGTGAGTCGGGTCTTTGAATGCTCCTATTGAGTTATAATATGGCACACCGGCAACTATTTTTGCCCCAGACCCGCAAACTCTCCAAAGCTCCTCCATAACCTTAATCAAATCCGAAACATGCTCCAAAAAATATCTTGTATAAATTTCATTTACTGAATTATCCTCCAATGGCAATTTTTCCTTTTCAAGATTGCAAACAATATCAACTCCATCAAGCTTCACAATATCAACTCCGGTAAAACCGGGCTTCTTCCATTTTCCACATCCAATGTCCAACTTTATTCCATTGTTTTCTCCCATTTTTTTGTATCAAAATTATATTTTTTTATTATTTTTGCCGGCGCGCCAGCAATGATTGAATATTTCGGCACATCTTTTGTAACAACCGCATTAGCGCCGACAATTACGTGCCTACCTAATTTACAGTTTATGATACAAGAATTTATGCCTAGAAAGCAATTATCTCCTATGTCTATCAAGCCTTTGCTGAGGGGTTGATCTATCGGTGGAATCTCAATATTAGCATATTCATGCGTTGTGTCAGATATCAAAACCCGCGCTGCCGCAAGAACATTTTTGCCTATTTTTACCTTACTGCAACAACCGATGGTCATGTCCTCCCCAAAGCTGCATCCGTCACCTATCTCTAAATAAGGCTCGTATGAATTATTTTTATATTCATCGATCATGGAAATCCAAAATCCCTTGCCAATCCTGACATTGTTTCCAATCTTTAAAAAATTCTTGCGATTCTTTTTTGTCGGAGCAATTTTATAAGGATATGTTACGTGCGTTCCTGCCCCTATTAAGCCGCCCCTGCTTTTAATTTTAAAAAATAAGCTGGGAAATATAAAATTTAAAAATTTAAACATGTCTGTAGTTTTTATTGATATAGTAATTATTAAAAATATAAAATGTCAGATTCACCAGAAATAATGCAATAAATGCACCAAGCAAATGAAATTCTCTCACGAGTGAAATATAATACACCACACTTAGAATAGCCGTAAAAGCAACTATTTGCAAGCTTATTTTAATACCGCGCTCTCCGATTGCCGCCAAAAACCATTGGCGAATATACGTGAATAGCGAAAGCGTAGAGCCAGTTGCGACCAAAATTAGAAAGTAAACATTAAAATCATATTTTGAGCCGTATAACTTCATGAAAACAAAAATGGCTAAGAGATTAAAAATAAATATAGGCAAGATAAAAAGTTTTTCCAGCCTGTTTATTTTTTTTACAACCGCCACAAGACTGTTTTTATCCTTAGTTTTAGCCACTGCCGGAAAAAATACTAAAGAAAAAACCTTCACTATGAACATAATCATGATTGACGATGACAGCACATAAGCTGAATAAATGCCCAGGCTTTCTTGGCCCATGAATCCGTTGATAATTATTCGATCAAAACTGGATATGAGCAAACCTGAAGTTATGACGACAAAAGCCAAAAATCCATATCTCATCAACGATCGCAATGTTTTAAAATCAAAATTGAAAATATGCTTTCTGATCCTATAAATCGTCATTGATGAAAATAAAAAGCATCCTAGCGTAAGGGCATACAATATCTGCTCAAATCCTTTGCTGCCAAAAAACAAGGCTGCAGAAAAAAATATTGAAACAGCAATATAATTAACAATCTCGTATTTAGCAATAAAAATAAAATTGTGTTCGGCTTGAAAAAAACTTTTTGTTAGATTATACAATGCCAAGCCCATTGAGAAAAATATTGCAACATAGATTATTTCTGGAGATACATTAAAATTCAATAGTAAACCTTTCAAAAAATAAAGGGCTATGCCCAAAAATAACATATTAATAATTGTAAACCAAAGAGATGTTCCGATGATTTTACCTTTTTCCGCCTCATTGTTCTCAGCAGTGAAATCTTTTCTTCCAACCGAAATATTAATTCCAAGCAAGATAAACACAATCAGGATATTAGCAATTGAATAAACCAATTGGTATTTTCCATACTCAACAGGACCCATCAAGCGTCCCGCAACAATATTAACCGAAAGCATAACAACGCCCGTAAATATTGTTGACGCCATAGTGATCCCTAAATTTGTCAGAAATTTTCTCATTTCAGAACCCATTGCATGGCCAAAAATCTTCAAATGAAAAATTTCAGTCATGTGAATTATTTTATTTTTAGCAGTTAAAATCATATTCTAAAGGCTGATTAAAAATTCTTTAAATTTTTGCGAAATTATATCCAAATTATAATTCTTGACCGCAATGGAACAATTTTTCTGACATGCTTTATTTTTTTGCTCATCGCCGAAAAAACCCAGAATCATGGTGGCCAGATCCTCTACATTCCCTGCCTTAAAATTTAATCCGTTAAGCCCATGTCTTATCAATTCTTTGTTCTCTTCAATGTTGCTTACTATAATCATTTTTTCAGCGGCCATCGCTTCAAGCAAGGCATTACTCATGCCCTCATTAAGTGAAGGCAGAACAAAAATATCCATAACCTGTAATAATTCCAAAATATCTTTTCTTTTTTCAAGTATCGTCACCTTGTCTTCAATATTTAAGCCTTTTATTAAATTTTTTAAATTTTCCTTTTGGCTGCCATGGCCAACAACCAACAAATGCGTTTCTGGATATTTTTTAACCACGATGGCAAAGGCCCTTATTAATGTAGGTACGTCCTTTTGTTTTTCAAGTCGAGCAACTGTTCCAATAACAAAAGCGTTTTCAGAAATTCCGATTTCTTTCTTTTTTTCCGCAATATTCACATTGAAATTTTCAAATCTGGCAAGGTCAACGCCATTTGGGATACAAATTATTCTATCCTTTTTTGCTCCCATTTTTTCAATATAATATTTTTTGGCTGTTTCTGAATTTATCAGTACAAAATCGGCCAAAGAAAGCGTGATTCGATCTAAAAACATCAGCAAATTTCTGTTTTTATGAATATTACGGATATATGGAACTATTTTTTTTACGCCAAATATTTTTCCGAAAATCCGGCCGAAAATATCCGCATGAATCAAATAATTCACCTGAACATCAGGATTGAATTCTTTTAAAATCTTTTTATATCTAAAAATTATCTTCAAATCAAAAATATTTTTCAGATCTAAATAATGGACAAGGATTCCTCGCTCTTCAAGTTTTTTGCCAATCTCTCCTCTACCCTTAATCACGCAAACTTGATTATTTAGTCCATCCCGCATCTTTGGCAAAAGCTGAAAAAGCATATTCTCCGCTCCGCCCCCAAGCTCCAAGCCAGTTATCAGGTGCAATGTCTTTTTATTTTGATTATTCAGCATCAGCGTTTGTACTTAAAAATTTCCAAATTATAGCATTGCCAGTATCATATACCTTTGTAAAATACTCGGGATGATTATAGATAATTTTCATATCATTTTTATTAAGCCCTGAATAATAACCGGTAGAATAGTTTCTATCTTTGTAGGGATTATTCTCATCATTATTCGAGAAAAATATGTAAGATGCCTTGCTTGTGTCTATATTCACTGAGGAATAAACCTGTGAAAATAAATCAGTCACTTCTGCCCGCAAGGATTTTGTGCCTGATAAAAGTTCGGGATATGAATATTCCGGCCTGCTTAAGATCTCCTTGATCGAACTCGTTTCCGTAGACAGTTGCGCTAAATTTTGTTTATATAGATTTTCATCAAATTGATTTTTATTTCCGAGCTTTAATATACTAGTAAGTGTTGCTATGTTACCATTTTTAAAAACGTCTCTGCTTATCGGCAACACATCCATGCCAGAATGATACTTGAGGGCGCCTACATATCCGGCAGAAAAAAATAGGCTGTTGGGCTCAATATTGTTTTTTATCCACTCATACGCTTCCATTTTATATGGGGGAATAATATTTTTCATACTATTGTTAACATATATACCGCCTGCGATCGAAATCGCCAAAAAGATTGAAAATATAATAAGCGCATCTCTTATTTGTTTTTTTTCCCAATTTTTTTCCATAAAATCCAGCAAGAGATATAGGGGCAAAGTTAATAATGCCCCAAGAAAAACCCATGCTCGATCTGGCAAATAGGCGATGCTTCCTATGCGCGGTAAAAATTCAGCAATAAAAATAAAGAATGAGATCAGTAGGCCTACAAATAAAAATTCTTTTTTAATCACATTGTCTCTCGCATACAATTTAAATTTCTTCGAAAATATTAAAAGAATACTAAATAACAAAAGCAACGAAATGAAAAATGGCCCCGCGTAAAAAGCATAGTACTTCACTACGCCAGCCAAATTTCCCCAGCCCATCTGGCGATTATCAATGTTTGTATAAAATGCCGGAAATTGAAAATTAAATTGAGTATGGAAAAAAATTTTATCAAAAATATCCTGCAACGACCTAAATGCCAAAATAAACGTATTTTTAGCATCAACTTTTTCCAGCCACGGAACAGCCAGAAACATCGAGACAGCGAACTTTGTTTTATTTTGCCAAATAATTTTACGATAATTATATAAGCAAGAAGCTATCCAGACAAGCATAAATATAGCAAATACCCGATGGTAAAGTGAACCAATGAAAGCTAAAAAACCCAAAAGTATCATTGAAAAATCATAGTTTTCCTCTTTTTTTGCCATCATCGATATTCCCAATGAAAAATAAAGAAACAGCATTGCTATGATTTGAGGCCGAGTTGCATCTATTTGTAAAAGAACTGTAGCTGATCCAAGCGGCGCAAGAAGAATCAAAAATTGTGAAAATTTATTTTTCAGATTTCTAACCACCAGCCAGAGGGGAATAAAAACGGTTAAGAATGAAAATGGCATCAGATATTTAAAGATATCAAATAATGGCAATCCCGTTAGATGATAAATGGATATGATCAAAACGGAAAATAGTTGTCGATAATCATCTACGGAATTGTACTTTAAATTATCTCCATATTTTAAAAGCCAAGTATAGCTATCTTTTTCCGCCAAAAAATTAAATCTGGTAATATTGAAAATATGCACAATTAAAAAAACCGCGACCGCCAACGCCAGTGGATGAAAAATTATTTTTTTATATTTTTCTGTCTGCATTTTTTTCTTTGTATTTAAGAAAAATCAGTGAACCCAGAGATATCACAATATACACAGAAATATTCAACCATTCATTGATACTTCCCAAAACTTTATAAGCCAAAAAAAGTGCCAAGGGAATAAGAAACAGCGAAATTGTTACACTAACCAACAAAGTTTCTGGTAAATCAAGCCTGAGCTTCAGACCACTCTTAATTGCAACTGCGCAATTAAAACCAGTGATTAAAAAAACAGCGATTCCCAAAACAGTTCTTAGATAAGTAATCAGTTCAAAATCTGCAAATTTAGCGATAAAATAAATCCCTAAATAAAGAGCGAAAAGTAAAACATTTAGTTTTATCAGTTTTTTTGTTTCCATAATTTTAACCAATATTGCCATTATATCCCATTTTTTAAATTATTTCCAGTCCTCAAAACAAACAAAAAAAGGCCCTTGAGAGCCTTTTCTGTTTATCCGAATTAATTTGGCGCTCCTGCTTTCCACACTCCCACCACTGGCTTGTCAGTCGACGACCCATAAATGAATTTGGTGTATGATCCCGTCGCTGCATTGTCCGCTTTTAGATACCAAGTTTTGGTGCTTGATTTGAAGACTCCGATTGTGTCGGTGCCATCCCCGTTCCAGTCGCCGACTATCGGAATATAAGCCGAACTTCCAAATACAAAACTAGTATATGCGCCGGTGGCAGCATTGTCATTTTTCAAATAGAAAGTGCCGGTGCTTGGCTTGAAAACTCCGATCGTGTCAGTGCCATCGCCATTCCAATCACCCACAATTGGTTTGTCAGTCGACGCTCCATAAACAAACTTAGTATATGCGCCCGTAGCCGCATTAGTGGCCTTCAAATACCAAGTCTTGGTGCTGGGACGGAAAACTCCGACCGTGTCGATGCCATCGCCGTTCCAATCGCCGACTATCGGCGTATAAGTCGAATTCCCAAATACAAACTTGGTGTAGGAACTGGAAGAAGCGCTATTATTGCTTTTTAGATAGAAAGTTCCCGTGCTGGGGCGGAAAACGCCAATTTCCTTGATTCCGTCACCATTCCAATCGCCGGACAGCGGGATATCAGTGGAAGCGCCGAAAACGAGATTAGTGTAGGATCCAGTAGCAGCATTGGTATCTTTCAAATACCAGGTTTTGGTGCTGGGACGGAAGATGCCGATGGTGGAAGGAAAAGATATTTTATAATCCTCACTCATCACATCGCTGTCGCTCAGTCCGTTTTTCATTGCAACAGCTTTCAACGTAGTGTCCTCAGAAATTTCTATCGCTCCGGAGTAAAGAATTGAAAATGCGGTTGGCGTATCACCATTAGTTGTGTAATAAATCTGTGCCCCTTCGGTTGGGGTTGAAAGGGACACTAATTGGTTAGATGAATATGTCCCGCTTGCCGGAGTTGCAACGGGGCTCATTGCGTATGAAGCAGTAATTTGATTAATCGCATTGTTGGCATTTATTCGTTTGCCAGAAACTGTCTTGCCGTTTAGTGAATCCACCGCGTCACCGCTATTGAGGATCAAATCTTTAATCTGCGAATACGGCAGATTGCTTTTTGCGCTCCAAACAAAGGCGGCCAGCCCGCTGACATATGGCGTTGCCATTGATGTCCCGCTCATAAATTCATAGTTTTCATCTGAACCATCCGTAAATTTAGTGATACTTATATCATCAACAAAACAACCATCGCCAGTGGAACCGGTATCTGAATTTCCATTGGCGACCCAGCGAAATCTGAATTTAAAATTGCTTGTCATGTATTGCTCGGGTATGGTTTCCATAAATAAAATTGAGGCAGAGCCGCTCGGATCGGCATCGCCAACCCAAGAGTCTATATGCGCCTCATCCCATCTTTCAATTTCTGAAAAATTGGTGCCATCCGAGCTTATTTCCAGCGCCATATAATCAGTCCAGCTCGAGACGTTGTATTCCGTATCACAACCCGACAAAAATTCAAATGTCGCTGATTTCGCGCCGCTCAGATTTACAGCAGCTGATTTCGCGGTTGAATTTGCCGTGGCAAGATATGGATAATTTACATCGCCATATAAAACTTTTCCGTCCGGCACCTGATAATCAAATGTTCCCCAATTGCCAGTCTTTATCCAACCTACGGGCATATTGGGTTCCGTTACTTCCTCAAAATTTTCACTTAGCGCATTCTTGTCCGCATAAGTGCTGTATATATCTATTCCTGGCGCCCCCACATCCACCGTCGTTGCTCCAAAATTAGAAAAGGAAGCCAGCTCATCATCTTTCCCTGTTGCCGCAACTGAGATTATGTTATCCAGGTCATAGGATGCCGGATAAAACGCAATTCCCGCATCATTATCACTGCTGCTGTTGCCGGCCGCTGCCACAAAAATCCCTCCGGAATCACGGAATCTGCTGATTGCGTCATATTCAGCCTGAGAAAAATCAGTGCCGCCAAAACTCGCATTTATAACCTTGGCTCCGTTCTGTATCGAAAAATCAATGGCGTCAATCTCTGAAACCACATCAAGGCCAAATTTCACCGCCATTATTTTTGCCTTTGGATTGACTCCGATTACGCCCTTCCCGTTATCCTTTATAGCGCCGATGATTCCCGCCAAATGTGTCCCGTGAGAACTTGTTGTCGGCAACGGCGTCTTATCACCGTCTTCAAAATCATATCCGTGATTACAGCCGCCAAGAGCATTTCCATTTTCATCTTTGCAATTTGTCCCGTCCCACATGTTGCTCGCCAGATCCGGATGATTATATGCCACGCCGGAATCAATTATTGAAACGATTACGCTGCTTTGCCCGGGAAAAACTGACCAGGCTTCCGGAGCGTCAATGTCGCTGTCCGGAGTTCCGGACACTTCATTTACTGTTTGTCCGGTGTTATCCAAGCCCCAAAGAAGATCTTTGTTAGTATCATTCGTGTCGATCGTACTATATGACTTTTTATAATTCGGCTCCGCATATTCCACGCTTGGATCATTTCTTAGTTCTTGTATTTTTTCATTGACGCCTTTTTGATCCTTTATTTTTAAAAGAGAGATATTTTCCTTTTGCACCCTTGTTTTTTCCTCAAGATTGCCGCTGGATAAAAACTGTTTAAAGTTTTGCAAATTTTCTGATTTTTTGAAATTTATCTTATCCTCCTTGAACTTTACGATAACTTCGCCCGGAACATAACTTTGTTTTTTATCAACAACTGGCTTAGCCGATCCTCTTTCTGCAATAACACCTTGGGATCTTACCACTGGAACCGAGCCTACTAAAAACGCCGAAGTCATCAAAAAAATCGCGGATGATTTCAAAAAATATTTAGCCATTACTTTTTTGTATTAATAATTATTTATTTAAAAAATAAAAAGGGGACATTCCCCTCTCCCTAATTTGATTCGCATTGATTATGCGCGATACTTTTTTAACGCATATTTATTATACCACAATTTTCATTTGTTGTTTAATAACTTTTTTTATACTATACTGGGTTTATGAAAAAAATTCGATTTTATTGGGATTTCTGCAAAAAACCATCTTTTATCCTGTTGCTGATTCTTATTGCCTTTTTCCTGAAAGGCGTTTTTTTAGCCGCTGCCTTTCCTATCTTTGACGGCCAAGACGAAGCCCGGCATTACAACACCATCCAATTCTTTTCCGAACCGAAGGAAAAAACCTGGAAAATAAATATCGCTACACCGCAACAGATGCAGGCGCGAGACAGCAATAATCTGGAAACCTATAATTTTTCCGAAGAAATTAAAAAGACTGCCACGGCAGCCGACAACAGCGCCCTGCGAACCGAGATCTACAACACCATAGATTTCTCAAACTCTTATGATGGAAAAAATGAAGCTCAGATAAATTCAAAAATTTGGCAGCCTATCAATCAGGATTATCCGCCGGATATCACAGCCAAAAGTTATGATAAGCTCTATCACATTCTCGGCACATTTATCGAAAACACCTTCGCGCGCGACAGCATTCTTGTTCGCTTCTATCTTATTCGGATTTTTTCAGTTCTTTTGAGCGCGCTAACCGTTCTTTGCGCATATCTGATAATGCGGGAAATCGGCTTCCAGCCAAAAGCCAGCCTGATTATGACTGCAATCATCGCTTTCCAGCCGAAATTTTCTTTTTTTACTACAAATATCAGCTATGCGCCATTATTAATCCTACTTTTTACCACTTTTACATTAGGCGGAATATTGTATTTGAAAAATGGTTTGGACTGGAGAAATGCTGCGCTTATGATAACCTCTGCTGTCTTAGGCATGTTCACCAAGGCCACCGCCATTGTGCTCGTCGCCATGCTGATTTTTATGGTTGCTTTTATGATTTACCAGAAATTCAGCAGAAGGAGCAAGAGGGCAAAATATTGGTCAGGTCCATTATTTATATTGGCATCAATTTTAGTTTTAGTTTTCTTCCATCAATATCTGCCATTGAATAATTCCAAAGGCATAAGCGGAATCATTGTTTCTTTGTATGAATATTTGGCAAAAACTCTGACAATCGGAAGACTTGGATTGTCCGCTCGAACCTATTGGGGCACCCTAAGCTGGGTGAACAGCTGGACGCTTGATAATATTATCAATCTGATTTGGCTTATTGAAGCATTTGCAATTGCCGGACTTGCCATATTTTTATTTTCCAAAAAGAAATTTGATTTTCTGCCAGAAAAAAAATACATTATTTTTCTAATATCAATGATCATTGCCCTTCAATTAGGCATACGCTTGGCTGACTGGCCGCACTTCGCCAAAACTGGCAGTCTCGCGCTGGGAACTCCGGGCAGATATTTCTTGCCTAATCTCGCTTCGCATATCATCCTTGTTTTCACCGGGCTTGGCGCGCTTTTCGCCTATTTCAAGAAAGAAAAATATTTTGAGATTGCTTTGAAAGCCGGACTTGTCCTGATGTTTGCTTTTTGCACATATATGATTTTCGATGTCGTAATTTATCGCTTTTATTTATAGAAATTTATGCTAAATTTTTTGAAGAAAAATATTTATATAATCATCATTTTTTTGCTAACGGCTTTTGTTTTTGGCAAATTTATTTTCAGCCTCAACTTTCCTGATGCCGGATATCTTCTCTCAACGGATAAAGATTTTGTGCTCAAGGTAGCGCCCAAAAACTCCGTCAGCCAGAAATTTTCAAGCGCGCGCGACGGTCTGACAAAAATTGATTTTCTTTTGCGTAATTTTGAAACTTCCTCGGGAGATCAGGTTTTGATGAAATTAGCTGATGAAAATTGTTCCAAAATTCTGGCGGAAGGTAACATCGAAAAGTCATTTCTGAGCGCAGGCTCCCTATACGAATTCAGCTTTCCAAGAATAAACAATTCGGCAAATGAAACTTTCTGCCTGATTGCAACCTTTGAACCCAAAAAGAAAACCAAAGCAGTCGAATTTTTCCTCAAAAACGATTCGCAAGACGGATTCCTGATTAATAATTCATCCGCGCAGCAATCCCTGTCCATGCGTCCTGTCTATACTAATACCTACTGGTGGCAAAACCTGCGCGAACTGGATCAGCGCCTGAGCCAATACAAGCCTTGGTTTTTGAAACAATATTATCTGGCGGCAATCGCAATTTTATTTGTTGCCCTTTCTATTGCCACGATTGTTATTCTAATTATCATTTAATCTTCTTGCATAAAAAAACAGCCTGCCGGTTTGCGCCGACAGGCTTTTATTCCTTGTGTGATTCCCTTTTGGGCGAACCGTATGAGGTTAGATTGAAGAGCGGATTGTAGAATTCGATGGTATCATCGGAGATTTGCCTTTCCCAAGTCGTGAAACCTTGGGAAACCACCATCCGAAACATTTTATTTTCTTCTCTTTTTTCCCCTTTCCATACAAAGAAAATAAAAAAAGAACAAAAACTGAATATTGCCAGCGTAACAAATAATCTCGTCCAAGATTTATCCACCATCTTTTGCCTCCTAATTGATGAGTTTTAATTCATTCAGCCGGATATGCGATTATAGCACGCTAATGACTTTTGTCCAGTCCAGAAAAAACAATTACACTTTGTAATATTTTTTGTACCAATCAGCGAATTGTTGCAGGCCTTCTTCAATTTTTATTTTCGGCTTCCAACCCATCTTGCGCAGCTTTTTCACATCTGCCACAGTTCTTGGCACATCTCCTGGTTGCATCGGCAGATATTTTTTCTTGGCCTTCACGCCCAAGCTTTTTTCCAGCGCCGAAATGTATGTGGAAAGTTTTTCCGGTTTGTCCGCCCCGATGTTCATAATCTCGCATTTGAAATCCGCATCAATGACTTTGATCGTGCCTTCCACGATGTCATCAATATAAGTAAAGTCGCGCAACATTTTGCCGTTATTATATATCTCGATCGGCTTGCCTTTGAAAATCAGATTGGCGAACTTGAAATATGCCATATCCGGCCGGCCCCACGGCCCATAGACCGTAAAGAACCGCAGGCCAGTCGTTTTCAAGCCGAAAGTGTGGCTATACATATGCGCCAAAAGTTCCGTGGCTTTTTTAGTGGCCGCGTAGGTTGAAATCGGATTATCCACGCGATCTGTTTCCGAGAAAGGCACTTTTTTGTTCACACCATAGACTGAAGATGAAGAAGCAAACACGAAATTTTTAACTTTATATCTTTTTGCCAATTCCATCAAATTGAGCGTGCCCATAAAATTCACTTCGCCATAGAGAACCGGTTGCTCCAATGAATATCTGACACCGGCCATCGCCGCCAAGTGTAGAACTTTGTCCACCCTTTCTTTTTTGAATATTTTTTCCAAGCCCGCGAAGTCGCGGATGTCAGTTTTGTACAATGTAAATTTTTTGCCTTTCAAAACATTCTTGATGCGATCTTTTTTCAGTTTTGGATCATAATAATCATTGAAGTTATCCACCAAAACAACTTTGTCCCCTCGTTCGATCAGTTTTTGCGCCACGTGGGTTCCGATGAAACCCGCCCCGCCCGTAATTAAAATTTTCATAAAAAATTTTAAAGTTCTTAAAGCTACAAAGTTCTTAAAGTCCATAAAGTCATTCCGTTAACTTTATAAACTTTACACTTTATAAACTTTTACAACTTCAATCTTAAATAATTATAATACTCTTCGTTATTGCTGTTTTTGTTGGTATATTTAGCCACCGCCTTATCGCGCGCCAATTTGCCCATATTGATTCTAAATTCTTTGTCGGTGATTAATTTTTTTAATTTCTCCACCCACTCCGCCGTGTTTTTCGCCACAAATCCGTCAATTCCGTCTGAAATTGCTTCCTTAAAAGTCTGCGTCGCGCTGGCCACTGTCGGCACCTCCAAAATTCCTGTTCCAAAAAATTTAAGCTCCGACTTGCCCTCGCAGAACGGATTGCCAATTTCCAAAGGAGAAACATTAATATCCACTCCGGCTACGTTTCTAAAATGTTCCTTTCTGGGAACATATGGCGATTGCTTGATCCTGTCCGCGAATTTATTCAATTTACTTTCTATATCCAACGGACCGACTAAAATCAATTTGATCTGCGGATATTTTTCCATGATTTCCAGCAGCGCGTCAGTGATTGTCGCAAAATCTTTATTATGGCTGAGCGTTCCGCTAAAATATCCGATTCTGATTTCATCGCTATTTTTTATTATCTTATTTTTTAGGATTTCATCCGCAATTTCCACATCTTCGGTGGACAACTTATTTGGCACGACAAAAACCTGTTTATTTTTTTCTTTCAGCTTGTCCGCCAAAAAACTTGTTGTCGTCGTACAGACTTTCACATACTCATCATTTACTATTTCGCTTCCGAGGCCGCCTTCAAAAGTTGCTTTCTCCATCGCATTAATTTGTTTTGAATAATCAGACATTGCGAAATAACCGGCATCATACAAAAGATCGTCCGTATCAAATATAATTTCTTTTTTTTGTTTTTTTGCCGCTTCGATCAGCTTGGCTACTTTTGCTGAATATGACGTTCGATGAAAAATGAATATTTTAAATTTATCGGCATACCGCGCCAGAAATGGATCGTCTTGGATCGTATTCGCGCATTTTAAATTGTGCAGATTTAATTCTTCCGAGATGTGGATGGCGCGATAGCGCGCGCTGTCACCCACTCCGCCTGAAATAATCAAAATGTCGCCGGATTTTGGAGTCAAAATTATTTTCAAAAACTTAATCAGATATGCTAAAATATTTTTTCCGCCTTGCCAAAAACCATCCTTTTTCAGGACTGTCAGCGACTTTCCGATTTTTGTCGTTATTTGCTTCATTTCGAGCTAAAATAAATTTCGTTCTATATTATTTTACCTCATTAATAAACGTTTGGCAAAAGGATATTTACGCTATATACTTATAAAAGATGAGATTAAGGATACCGGAAATTAATCTGAATAAATATCAGCTATTCACAATTTTTGTGCTATTTTGGGTTGGCTTGGGGTGGATCGGTCTGGCTCTCTCGCTTTTAGGGATTTTTTATAATGCCATTTTGGCCAGTTATATCTTTATCGGAGGAATTTTTCTGATTTATTTGATCGCCTTCAATAAGGTTAAATTTGAAATTAACCACCGCTTTTTCTTGATTTTTCTATTGTCACTTCTTGCGATTTTTGTTTTTTCCCTCTATACGGTTCCCACGATATTCTCCGGTCGCGATCAGGGCGCGCTGAGCGAAGCCGCCATCCAATTGTCGCAAAATCATCATCTGGCTTTTTCTTTCCCGGCGGAAAAAGAATTCTTCGGAATATATGGTTCTGGACCGGCTTTGAATTTTCCAGGCTTCAACTACACCTCCAAAGGCGACCTCCTGACTCAATTTCCGCTGGGGTATATCTCTTGGCTGGCTATTTTTTATTCCATCTTCGGCCTCAATGGTTTTGTCGTGGCTAACAGCGTGACTTTTATAATCTTTCTTTTTTCTTTTTATCTGACGGCTAGATATTATTTGCGCGCATCCTCCGCTATCGCCACAGTCATCTTGGTTTTAACTTCTTTTATTTTTTCCTGGTTTTTCAAATTTACTCTCAGTGAAAATCTAGCCTTGATGCTGACCTGGTTTGGGATTTATGGATTTGTAATGTTTACCAGAAACAAGGAACGCTTTTATCTTCTCGCTTCTCTTTCCGCGTTCACTCTGCTGGTTTTCTCCCGAATAGAGGCGCTTGGCTTTTTGGCCATCTTAACTGCGATATTGCTCATCAAATACAAAGACTGGAAATATTTGCTATTTGTAGTTATTGGCAAAAAGCTATTATTGCTATTGGGCGGTTTTGCATTGATTTATATTTTTCACCTGGTCGTCGACGCGCAATCCTATCACGCGATGTTGAAAGGATTGCTCAGCCCGTTCATTTCTTTGGGCAACGGACTGCAAGACTCTTCTTCCGTGCCTTTTATCGCAACCGCTATTTATACGATAAAGGTTCTTTCTGCGTATTCCCTGACCGGATTTATCCTGTTTGGCATTGTCGGCTTTATTTACCTTTGGAAACATAAAAAATTTGAAATACTCATCCCGTTTCTGATTGTGGCTCCAACCTTCCTATACATACTTCATCCCAGCATTTCAGCTGATCACCCGTGGATGTTGCGCCGTTTTGTTTTTTCTGTAATTCCGGCAAGCATTCTCTATACGGTTTGGTTTTTTGACTGGTTTTTCAAAAAAAGAGTTTATTTTTATGTTTTCACGTCTCTCCTGCTTGCCGCCAATCTGATTGTTTTTGCCCCCTATTTGACTGTTTCACCAAACAAAAATCTTCTGCCGCAAATCAAAGATATTGGCAGTAATTTCAAAAATTCCGATTTGGTCTTGGTGGACCGCGATGCTACCGGCGATGGCTGGTCGATGATGACCGGTCCGTTGAATTTTCTATATGGGAAACAAGCAGTTTATTTTTTCAACCCGAAGGATCTAAACAAAATAAATTTGAAAAAATTTGATTCTGTTTATTTTATAATTCCCGACGCTAATTTAGATTTATACAAAAAGAGCGGACTATTTTCAAAATTGGCTCCGATCAAAGATTACACGATTGAAACAAAGATGCTTGATGTGGTAACGGGCGAAAAACAGGAAATGTTTGGCGTTCCAGTCATATTGCCGGAACAGACAAATGCCGTCGTGTATGGTAAAATTTATTTGTTAAGAAATTATTAAGCCTATGCGTTTTGACCTAACCGGCGAAGTCGCTCTGGATCGAAAAAATCTCAAATTATATCGAATCTTGCAAATAGCTTTGTATCTATCGGCTTTTTTGCTTGCCATCTACCTTGCTTTTATAATTCTTTTCCCGTCTGCCGCATTTTCTTTCGATTTTACCAATCCGAATTCAAAAAATAATACGATCGCCAACCCGCGAGATGCGATGCAATCGCCGATAAACAACGGCGATATGCTGAGCGGCAATAAATATTATTTCGATACTGCTGTTTCCGGACTTTTTTCCAAAGCGGTAATTAATTTTTCCCTGAATAACAAATCGCAAAAATTAAGTTCCGGATCGATTGAAATTAAAAAATCATATCAAGCCTTTCTTTATCCGGAAAGCGCGGCAGTTGGATTTAAGGATGGAACCTTGCTTACGGATAAAAATAATTATTTTATCGTATCCAACGGAGAGCTTCGCAAATTTGCAACGCCAAGCATTTTTAATTCATTGGGATTCCCGCAAAACGCTTTTATTGCGGTAGCGCCTGAAGAGCTAAGCTACAACCCTATCGGACAGCTGATAGCCGACAACAGCAGTTATCCGGACGATTCTCTTTTCAAAATTAATGATAATTATTATATACTGCAAAATAAAACGCTCGAGCAATTCACAAGCGCGACAGCTTTTTTGGATCAATACAAATCTGCTCAAGCCATTGAAAAAGATAACGATTTCCTCAGCAAATATGCCGTCAGCGAAAATTCGATTGGATTTGCCGATGGCGCTCTGATTTCCTATGGCATTTCGGTCTACATTGTCAGCGGAAACTCAATCTTTCCAATCAACAATCCCGTGACTTTCGTCGCTAAAGGATTTAGCTGGAATGATGTGATCCCCGCCAGCGCCGACGAAATTTCATTATATACAAGAGCTAAGCTATTCAACATAACTAGCGCGCATCCGGATGGAACAATATTCAAAACTGTGGAAGACAGCAAATATTATTTGATTGAAAAAGGCAAGAAACATTTTTTGCCTTCGGAAAATATTGCCGCTTCATGGTTGGGACGCTCACCGATCATGGTCTCAGAAAAAAGTCTGAATGCCACAAGCAGTTGTACCATCAAAAAAGATGCTTTGGGATTTGGTTCATCATACTCTTGTGAGATCCCCGTCAGCAGCCTGCAACAGCTCGACGGAACTGATTACGAATTTTCTATGAATGTAAACAATGCTGTAAAAATAAATTCAGTCAGTGTCACATTTGAAAAAGATATCAATAACACAAATTTTCATTCATCCCTGCGCGGGTTATTTAATCAAGTTATAAATAATTATGTTCCAGCGACTCCAACGGCTACGACAGCTCAAATTCAACAATAAAAAAGGGCGGATGACTCTGGCCTATAAGCTTCTGCATGATTGCTTGCTGATTTTGCTGGTTTTTTTTGTGTTTGCCTTGATTGCCGAAGGGATATTGCCCGGAATAATTTCAAATCATTTCGGACTTTATAAGATTGCAATCTTATTCATGATTAATGTCTTGGCTATTTTTGGCGCCGGAAAAGCCGCGGGAGTTTACGCGGAAGTCCGCATAAACAAAAAAATAGCGTGGCCGCTACTTTTTATGCTTGCTTTGCTGATTTTCAACAGCCTGCTTAAACTGAATATTTTTCTGAACTTATTTATCCTGATTTTTATTTTTGTGACAAGCTACTTCTTGATCAAAACGTTTCAAGAGAAATAATTAATCCTTCAGATATTTCAGAGTTTCCGCGGCGCATTTCTCCCAAGAAAAATTTTTTGAATGAGCATAAGCTTTCTCAATCAATCCTTGCCTCATCACTGCATCATCCAAGATGCTTTTTATTTTGTTTTTCAGATCCAAGCTATCAGTTTCATTGAAATAAATAACACAATCTTTTCCTATTTCTGTCAAGGAAGAGTTTCTGGCAGCGATAACCGGAATTTTGGCCGACATCGCCTCTAGAATCGGTATTCCAAAGCCCTCATAAAATGGCGGGTAGACAAAGACCCTGGCTCCGCGGTAAAGGTGGCTTAAATCGTCAAATTTTGGGCCATGAGCGATTATAATATCCTTTCGATAAGGGCTATTTTTGATTCGATTTAGCGTTTTTTCCGCTTTCCACGCCGGCTTGCCCGCTATGACCAATTTTAGCCCTGAATAAGCCTCCTTTTTTAGAAGCTCAAAAGCCGAAACCAAAGTAATCAGATTTTTTCGCGGCTGGATTGCGCCGGTATACAGAATGTAATCGCCAGCTATTTCAAACTGCTTTTTGACCTCCGCTTCTCGGGCAAAGTCTCGTTCCCTGTCGAAAAGCGCGCAATCAAAGCCATGATGAATCACTTTAATTTTTTGGGGATCTGTTTTCGGATAAAATTTCAAAATGTCTTTTTTGGTGTTTTCCGAAATAGCAATAATTTTGTCCGCTTTTTTAATCACCAGACTCAGATATAGATTTAATTTGAACCGGTCTTTAAATTTAAAATGCTCCGGAAAAATTTTCGGTGCCAGATCATGTATCGTTACGATTGATTTTAATTT
>Ga0334722_10000545_pt1 | contig 54550 bp, 42 predicted proteins | sample C3_bottom_MG_FD_207210 | JGI IMG/M metagenome (GOLD analysis project Ga0334722, IMG submission 207210) | Sediment microbial communities from Yellowstone Lake, YNP, Wyoming, USA - C3_bottom | ecosystem: Environmental > Aquatic > Freshwater > Lake > Sediment | place: USA: Wyoming | collected...
CCTGGCCTTCGGTAACCGGCTGGGTACTGGCGACCAGGTCGTAAACCACGCCGGGGCTGTGGCTGGTGGAGGAATGACCCGAGAGGAGTTTATTTGAAGCGCCGGTAAGCTGAACTCCGGAGATCTCCCCCACCACGGATTCAAGTATCTTCGAGGTACCGCTGGAGATCCCCAGCCCGCCGGTAACGGCCTGAGTTTCCAGCGAACCCGCGGCAAAAGCGGGCGTAGTTCCGCAAAGAGCGGCGCATATTCCCGCTAAGACCAGTCGCATGAGTTTATATCTCATAAAAGCAATACCCGTTCCCATTAACTCTTACTGGCACTCCGTAGCCGGGCTGGACGATTGAACGATCGCAAAAGTTTCCGTCCCGGTACTGACGCAGACAGCTTTCAGATCGGTGTTGTAATAAAGATCTCCCACATCGGCAGGGGCCAGCGTCAGCAACTGAGCGGTCGAAAGCGCCGGGAGATGGAATCTTGAGGAAGTCGTATTTGTAACGATAGCCTTTACCGCCCGCAGCGTATCGGCCACATTAAGAATTCCGGCAGCGACATTTATACCGGAGCTGGTGGTAAGACTGTATTGCGTCGGTCCGACAGCGGTAAACGTACCGCTAGAAGCGGTTATACCGTTCGTAAGCACGGCGTTATCGCCGAAGAGGCCTCCGGTAGTGGTTATAGAAGAACCGCTAACGATGTCAGCGGCCGCGCCGCTCATCGTTATGGAACCGGTGATGGTGTTGGCCGCGTTTACATATACGCCATTCGCGACCGCCGCCGAGTTATCGGCGTAGATCGATGACGATACCCTAACGTCGTTAAAATAGGTTCCCGTCTTTATAGCCTGCGCCAGAACGTTGGCGGGCAGGTCGCCCGCGGTGACGGCCGTCGCTGCTACGCCGTTAGCCGTAGCCGCTGAAAGCGCGCTGTCCGCGTATATCGCCGATGACACTTTCACATTGTTGAAATAATTACCGTTCGCTATGGTCTGTACCGTTACACCCGCCTGCAGCATGCCGGTATTGATGTTAGCAGCGTTGACCGTGCCGGAATAGGCCGCGGCGCTGGCCGCGCTATCCGCGTATATCGCCGACGATACTTTCACGTCGTTAAAATAGGTCCCTGTCTTTATCGCCTGCGCTACAACGTTGGCGGGCAGATCGCCCGCGGTGACGGCCGTCGCTGCTACGCCGTTAGCCGTGGCCGCTGAAAGCGCACTGTCCGCGTATATCGCGGATGACACTTTCACGTTGTTGAAATAATTACCGTTCGCTATGGTCTGCACCGTTACACCCGCCTGCAGCATGCCGGTATTGATATTAGCGGCGTTGACCGTGCCGGAATATGCCGCGGCGCTGGCCGCGCTGTCCGCGTATATCGCCGACGATACTTTCACATTGTTGAAATAATTACCGTTCGCTATGGTCTGCACCGTTACACCCGCCTGCAGCATGCCGGTATTAATGTTAGCGGCGTTGACCGTGCCGGAATAGGCCGCGGCGCTGGCCGCGCTGTCCGCGTATATCGCCGACGATACTTTCACATCGTTGAGATAACTCCCGGTCTTTATCGCACGCGCCAGCACATTGGCGGGCAAGTCGCCCGCAGTAATGCCCGTCGCGGGCACCGCGGCCGCCGTAAGAGGATACACGCCGGTAGCGCTGGACTGGATTATGCCGCCGAGTGCCTCACCGTTGCCGTAAAAGTTATTAGCGGTAACGCCGCCGGCCCCGTTCACGCTGAAGACTACGACGGTCCCTGTGGAAACCGCCATCATGATCCCTGTTGTACCGGCCACGCTCGAGACTTGCAACGCATACTGCGGCGCGTCCGGTCCGATCTTGACCCTGTCGGAAGAATTTACCAGGCCGATGATCCCGGAGCCGGATCCGTTCCAGGGGCTCGCTCCGCCGGAGGCCAATACGCTCCAGGAACCGCCGGCATCCGACACATAAAGCCCGCTGCCGGGCTTATAGTATAAAGAGCCGGCGCCGATGCTTACGGGGTCGGAACCGTAATTGCCGACCTTGAACTGGGAGGCGTTCAGGGACACGTGAGTCGAGAAAACTATGGAGGACTGAGTAGTGGAGTTGAAGGCACTGGCCGCGTTCATTACAAGCGTGCCGGTCATAGTATCGCCGGTCTTGAGAATATTAGCAGCCGCCGTGCCCGCGCTATCGGCATAGATCGCGCTGGACACTTTCACGTCGTTAAGATAGCTGCCGATCTTTATCGCCTGCGCCAGGACGTTGGCGGGCAGGTCGCCCGCGGTGACGGCCGTCGCTGCTACGCCGTTAGCCGTGGCCGCTGAAAGCGCGCTGTCCGCATATATCGCGGATGATACTTTCACATTGTTGAAATAGTTACCGTTCGCTATGGTCTGTACCGTTACACCCGCCTGCAGCATACCGGTATTGATATTAGCAGCATTGACCGTGCCGGAATAGGCCGCGGCGCTGGCCGCGCTGTCGGCGTATATCGCCGACGATACCTTCACGTTGTTAAAATAGGTCCCTGTCTTTATCGCCTGCGCCAGGACGTTGGCGGGCAGGTCGCCCGCGGTGACGGCCGTCGCGGCCACGCTGCCGACCGTAGCCGCGCTGTCGGCGTAGATAGCGGAGGACACTTTCACATCGTTAAAATAGATCCCCGTCTTTATAGCCTGCGCCAGGACGCTAGCGGGCAGGTCGCCCGCGGTAACGGCCGTCGCGGCCACGCTGCCGACCGTAGCCGCGCTGTCCGCATATATCGCGGATGATACTTTTACATTGTTGAAATAGTTACCGTTCGCTATGGTCTGTACCGTTACACCCGCCTGCAGCATGCCGGTATTGATGTTGGCAGCGTTGACCGTGCCGGAATAGGCCGCGGCGCTGGCCGCACTGTCGGCATAGATCGCCGACGACACCTTCACGTTGTTAAAATAGGTCCCGGTCTTTATCGCCTGCGCCAGGACGTTGGCGGGCAGGTCGCCCGCGGTAACGGCCGTCGCGGCCACGCTGCCGACCGTAGCGGCGCTGTCGGCGTAGATAGCGGAGGACACTTTCACATCATTGAAGTAACTCCCCGTTTTGATAGCTTGAGCGACCACACCAATAGGGAGGTTGCCGTTGGCTATCTGCGACGCCGCCAGATTGCCGGTCATGTTAGCCGCATTCCCGGTTATAGACAACGGGTACGCACCGGTGGCGCTGGACGGGATTATACCGCTGAGCGCCGAGCCGTCGCCGTAATACGCGGCGGCGGTCATGGAAGAGGCGGCGAAGATGCCGCCCGTTACGTGCAGTTTATACAGCGGGGTGGCCGTGCCGACGCCCACATTATCGCTATTGGTTAAAAGGGTAGTATTGCCCGCGAGCGACTGCCACGGGCTCGCGGCGGCTGACGCGAGGGGAGTCCAGGCGGCCCCGGTCCAAACATTGACCTGGTTGGCGCCAGTGTCATAAACAAGAGCGCCGGTGCCTATACCGCTGGCGGGAAGCGCCCCGGCGCTGAGCCGCAGCTGCGACGCGGACATGACGACATGCGTGGATACGGTCACCACGCTGGAGGGAGAGCCCAGGTTGCCGGCGGTAATAGCGTAAGGCACGGACAGCAGCCGGGTCCTGGGAGCCAGGGGCGCGTCCGTACCGATCTTTACTTCCAGGTAGCGGGCATCGGACGAGAAAACGGATGCGGGCAGAGGCGTCACGCTTCCGAGCGAAGCCGCGAAAATCCCGTTGTCCGGGGTTATGCTCTGGGTCTCGGACCAGATAAGGGAGCCGGCCGAAGCCGCGTCATAGACGCTGAAGAGTACGCTGTAAGTGCCAAGCAGCGGATTGCCCGCGGTATCGATGAGCCGGCCCTGGTAGTTAAAGTAGGCCGGAGCTGCGCTCAAAAAAACCGGCACTGACAAAGTCATCACGAGCGCGGCGCACAGACTTTTAAGCAGGTGTCTCATATGTAGCCTCCACAAAAAATAAAAAACTGAATTTATCCCGAGTACTGAACTTTAAAACGATTCCCGGACAGCCGGCGCACAAAGTCCCCTAACCTAATATAGTAGCAACAAAATTGCCAACACCCCGGAGGATGCGGCAATTAGAAGGTCTAGCTATCGAACTGACGTAACTGGTATTTTTCATTCAGACTATCCTTGACAAACTCAGCGCACATTCGGTCCGGATCATTTGCGTCCTATAAGGGGAAAACCGAGCCCTCCACCGATCAACCAACGCTTAAGCCCCTATATCCACTAATATTATAGGATAAGGAGGATAAATAAAGAATTCGGAAATGTTAAATATTCTTTAACTGGCAGGTGTGGACAAGAATCCACAATGTAGATAATAATCTACAGAATATGTAGACAAATATCCACAGTTAGGCCTTCAATTTATACTCTTTTATTTTATTGTAGAGGGCTTTTCGATCTATTTTGAGGAGTTTGGCAGCCCGGACTTTATTTCCTGAAGCCGCCGAAAGGGCTTGGAGCATTATTTTTTTCTCAATTTCGGAAGAAAACATTTTTACGGCTTTTTTAAGGTCCAGGTCTTTGATCTCGTATGCGGCCCCTGCGGCTTCAGGAGTTTCATCCTGGGTCCCGGGCTCAAGCCCGAGGTGGCGCGGCTGTATTTCAGTTTTAGCCAGCAGGGCGCCGCGGGTTATGATGTTCTTAAGCTCCCTGATATTGCCCGGCCATGAATAACGGGTCAGGGATTTCATGGCGGCGTCGGAGATGCCGGCTATGTTTTTTTTAAGCGTCTGATTAGCCTCGGCCAGGAAAGAAAGCGCCAAAGCCGGTATATCCTCTCTCCGCGAAGCCAGGCTGGGCAGGGCTATGGAGAACTGGTTCAATCTGTGGAACAGGTCTTCGCGGAATAACCCGTCCTTAATTGCGGTCTGAAGGTCCTTGTTAGTGGCGACGAGTATGCGCACGTCCACCGGTATATCTTTTTTACCGCCCAGGTGGCGGATGCGGCGCTCCTGCAGAACTCGCAGCAGCTTCGCCTGCGTGGACACGTTAAGGTTGGATATCTCGTCCAGGAAAAGGGTTCCGCCGAGGGCGATCTCGAACAGCCCGGATTTTTTCCGGTCCGCGCCGGTAAAGGCGCCTTTTTCATAGCCGAAAAGTTCGCTTTCCACCAGGTTCTCCGGCAGGGCGCCGCAATCCAGCGCCACAAAGGGGCTCTTACTCCTGGAGCTCATGCGGTGTATCTGCCGCGCCCAGACTTCCTTGCCGGAACCGGACGGTCCGCTCAGGATAACGGTAAGTTCGCTCGACGAGACCTGGGAAGCGAGGTCTATCACCTTTTTGATCTCCCGGCTTTCCCCCAGCACCGTCTCGCCCTGCCCCGCCCCTATCATATGGCTCTTGAGGGCCTCGAACTCCAGCAGGAACCGGCGCTCCCTGGCCGCCCTGTCGATTATAAGGAGCAGCTCCTCGTTGGAAAAAGGCTTTTCAAGATAATCCAGGGCACCCAGCTTCATCGCCTTGACCGCGCTGGCTACGTCCGCGTGCCCGGTAAGCATGATGACGGCCAGCCCCGGGTCGTCGGCTTTCAGTTTTTCAAGCACCGCCAGCCCGTCCATGTCGCCCAGCACCCGGTCCAGGATGACGGCGTCAAAAGCCGTACCCGACGCCAGCTCAAGACCTTCAGTGCCGGATGAGGCCTGGGCGGATTCGTGCTTTTTCGTGGCCAGCACCGTCTTAAGCACGTATCTGGCGTCCGCGTCGTCCTCTATAATTAGGATGTTGGCCATATGCCTAAGCTATTTTACGGAACACCAGTTCCACGCGCGCGCCCTTGCCCGGTTCGGACCGCACGATGATCTCCCCGCTGTGCTCGTTCATGATCTGCCGCGCCAGATAAAGTCCCAGGCCGGTACCGGTCTCTTTGGTGGTAAAAAAAGGCTGGAAGAGATGGTCCAGCATATTGCGGTCCATGCCGCGGCCGGTGTCGGAGATGGCAAGGCGCACCTCTTTCTTATCCTGGTCCCAGAGAGTTCTCAATTCCACCCGGCCTTCCTTTCCGCCCACCGATTCCAGCGCGTTGGTCAGCAGGTTATAAACCACGCTTTGCAAGTAATGCGGGTCCAGGAAAACTTTGGGCGTTTCCCCGAGATCCCTGACCACGCTCACCTTGGAAGTTTTGAGGGAACTCTCGAAAAGGCCGAGGCAGTATTCGGCTATCTCGTTCACGGAATAGGGCCGCAGCTGGCAAATGCCGCTCCTGGAAAAATCGAGCAGGGTCTTCACGATCTTGGACGCGCGCTGGGCGTTGCGCTCAACCATGACGATGGACGGCTTCACTTCCTCGCTAAGGTTGCCGGACGACAGCAGCAGTTCGGAAGTGGAAAGGATGACGTGCAGCGGATTCTTTATATCGTGAGCGAAAACGGAGGTGAGCTGACCCATAGAAGTGAGCCGTCCCAGCTTCTTGGCCACGGACTGGAAAAAGTGCGGGTCTTTCAGGGCCGCCCATTCTTCGGTGTTGGCCAGCGCCAGGTAGACGCAGTAGCCTTCGAGCTTGTTTTTTTCGTCGCACAAGGCCGCGACGGTCAGAAAAAACCGGATGATGCTGCGTTTTGAATTCAGCAGGTAAAACTTATAATTGCGCACGACGCCGGCGCTCGCCGCGGTCGCAAGGAGAGCGGAAAATTCCGCGCGGTCCTTTTCAAGCATCAGCCCGGATATATCCTTCCCCACTATGGCGGACACCTCGTAATCCAGAAGCTCGAGGGTGCTTTTGTTCGCCAGGCTCACCAGGCCGGCCCGGTCTATTACAAGCATCTTTTCCGAGGATTCGTCAAAAATGGAACGGAAAAGGCTGCGCTGAAGCTTATGCTGGTTGGATTCTTCGGTAATTTCCTTCATATATCCCCCGCTTTCCCTCTCGCAACGCGTCCGGCGGATACGCGCCTCACCCGGTCACGAACGGCCTAACGAGCCCTGTACAGATTAACCGTTCTTCTCGATACCTTAAGGCCGAAACGCTCCTTAAGCTCCGCGGCTATCTCGCGGTCACTGACGCGGCCGGAGCCGTTCGCCGCGGACAGCAGGCCCTTCACTTCCCCTATCTTATCAATTATATATCCCTTTTTTGAGGGGAAAAGATCCTTAAGCCTGACTTCCGCCATGTCCGGGGTTTTAAGGCTTCTGCCGGCTATAAGCCGTGAGACCGTACTGGGATTCAGCCCCAGACCGGCGGCAAAAGCGCGCTGGCTTAAAGGCTTCATGGCCCCGCCCGAAAAAAAATCCTCCTGGAATTTCACCACGGCCTCCAGCGTTCTCTGAAGTCCCTGTTTGCGCCAGTTAAGAAGCTCCAGGGTTTTTAAGATCCGGCCGAGCCGCCCGAGCTCATCCCTGGTAAGGCCTCCCGATCTTTTAAGGCGCTCCAGAGCGCCGCGGTCCACCTTGTAGCCCCCCCTGCTATAGGTCGGATGCACATACGACAGTTCGAAGCGGCGGCCGGTACGACAGACTACGGCGACCAGCCTGACGCGCTCGGCGGGCATGGCGGGGACAGGCAAATGCTCGTGCGCCTGCAGGAACGCGTTGACAAAATCCCTTATCCTGCAAACTTCGGCGGCCTTGAGACCGGTAGCGCGGCAGATCTCTTCCGGGGACGCGCCGGCTTCTTCCAGAAAATATTTTTCGAACGCGGCCGCCCCCAGGCGCCGGGCCAATTTAAGCGCTTCGGGCCTGGCCGACAGCAGCTCGCCGCTGATATACGCGGAATCCCGGGCGGTCAGCAGGCCCTGATCCCCGAGGTTATGGTCCCAGGAGTAGAACGCCGCGCGCCCGACTCTCGATATCACGCGCCGGCCGCCGCCCGACGGCCCGGCCAGCTTCCTGAAAAGAGGGTCGCATTCCAGGCTCCGGACCAGCTCCAGAAAATCCGCCTCCGGGGCGGCCAGCATGTTAAAAAGGCGCAGGTCCTGCCTGGTCCGCAGCGAGTTTTCGAGCCGCAGCTCCTTTTCCCGTCCGGGTTTCCCGTTATTTTTCATAGACGAACCTAATTATAACAATTCCGCGGGGGGAACAGCCGCCTTCGCGCGGCTCGATTTCCGGCCGCCGATCCGGCTTTCCGGGCCCGGAATATGGGCTATCGTCGTAGGATTTGACAAAGGAATTAAGGATTGATAGATTAATCGTATTCCAATACTTTTTAGTATAGAGATCTCCTCCCGCTGCCGGAGCCGCGGGTGAAAAAGGGCCGTCGAAAGGACCGCCCGAGCCTTCTGAAAAGTCCGGGGAAATCAAACCAGCCAGAGGCACATGAGCATGAAGACTACGACAGTGGAAAGAAAAAAGATCGCCGTCAGTGAAAACCAGGCGAAAGTAATAAAAGACAAATATCTCCGCGACGACAATTCCGTAGAGGACCTTTTCGGCAGGGTCTCGCACAATATCGCCCTCTCCGAGATAGTTTTCCATCCCAACGCCAAGAACTGGGGGATCTTCGAAGGCATAAAACACGCCGAACTTGAGAACACTTTCGGCGATAAAACTTCCAGGACACTCCTGTTCCACGACGGCATAGCCGAATCCTCCGAAAGAGAGGCAAATTTCCTCAAATTCCTGGCCAACCTTGAACGCGCCTACGTCACTATCCCCGAGGCCAGGCAGGCCGCCGACTACTGGCAGGCCGAGTTCTACAATCTCATGGCGGACTTCAACTTTTTGCCCAATTCCCCCACCCTGATGAACGCGGGCCGTGAACTGCAGCAGCTTTCCGCCTGCTATGTCCTGCCGGTCCCGGACTCGATGGAAGGCATCACTAAAGCGCTTACCGCGCAGGCCCTCATCCAGAAATCCGGCGGCGGCACCGGTTTTTCTTTCTGCCGCGTCCGCGCTAAGGGCGACGTGGTCAAAAAAACCCACGGCGTGGCCTCCGGCGCCATTTCTTTCATGAAGCTTTTCGATAAACTTACCGATGTGGTAAAACAGGGCGGCACCCGCCGCGGCGCCAACATGGGCATACTTCCCTACTGGCACCCGGAGATCAAGGATTTCATCACCATAAAATCCCAGACCGGAGTGCTGGAGAACTTCAATATCTCCGTGGCCCTGGACCATAAGTTCATGAAAGCCGTGGAAGACAACGAATCCTACGACCTGCTCAGCCCGAGGAACAGGGAAGTCGTCGGGACCATGAAAGCCAAAGAGGTCTTCAACATGCTGGTGGATTCCGCCTGGGCGACAGGCGACCCCGGCATAATCTTCATAGATCAGATCAACGAGACGAACTCCAACCCGACGCCGGCACAGGGCGATATCGAGAGCACAAATCCCTGCGGCGAACAGCCTCTCCTGCCCTGGGAATCATGCAACCTCGGCTCCCTCAACCTGGCCAATTTCGTGCGCGGTGAAACCACGAAAGGCACGATGGATTACAAAGCGCTGGAAGAGGCGGTCAACAAAGCTATCCGCTTCCTGGACAACGTCATAGAGATAAACAATTACCCCCTCCCCGAGATAGAAAGGATCGCCAAGGGCAACCGCAAGATCGGCCTGGGCGTGATGGGCTGGGCCGAAACCGCCGTCAAACTGGGCATCTCCTACGACAGTCCCGAGGGCCTCAAGAAAGCCGAAGAGGTGATGAAATTCATCAACAACCGCGCGTTCGAAGCTTCCGAAGAGCTGGCCAGAGAACGCGGAGCGTTCCCCAACTGGAAAGATTCCATCTTCGACAAGGACGGCAAATATTTCCGCGGCCACAGCGCCAAGCCCAGGAACGCCTCTCGCACCACGATAGCCCCCACGGGCACCATCGCCATCGCGGCCGGTCTGCAGGGCTCCGGCATCGAACCTTTTTTCGCCATCGCCTATACCCGGTATAACGCCAAGGCACTGGAATCACTCAAGGGCGGAAAAGAAGCCGAGGGAAAGGACACCTTCTTCGAGGTCAACACCCTCTTCAAAGAAGTGGCGCAGAAGCACGATTTCTTCGGCATGGACGAAAAGACCCTCTGGAAAAAGATAGAGGCCAATCACAAATCCATACGCGGCATCCCGGAGATACCCAAGAACATCCAGGGGCTCTTCCCCACCGCCCACGACGTGAGCATCGAGTACCACATAAAGATCCAGGCGGCTTTCCAGAAACACATAGACAACGCCGTCTCAAAGACGATCAACATGCCCACCTCCGCCAAAACCGAGGACGTGAGGAGCTGCTACCTCCTGGCGCACAAGTTGGGCTGCAAGGGGCTCACCGTGTACCGCGACGGCTGCAAATCGCAGCAGGTCCTGAACATAGGCACAGGCGCGGCCGCGGTCGCAAAGACCAAGAAGAAAAAGGGCTCCTACCAGTCGTTCGGCGTGTCCTCCGAATATTTCCAGATAAAGACCGGCTACGGCCCGCTGCATATCCACATAAATTACAACGAGCACGGTCCTTATCAGGTTTTTACCAATATGCCGCCGCTGGGCACCGAGATAAGCGGCCTGACCTCGCTCATCGGCATCCTGCTGTCGAAGTACCTGGAAGAGGGCGGCGACCCGATCAAGGTCATCAAGCACCTTAACTCCGTAAAAGGCGACAGGCCGGCCGGTTTGGGCGAGAACAGGATAAACTCGGTGGCGCACGCCATCGCCGTAGCGCTCAGGAGCCACCTTAAGAGGACCGGGTTTCTCGCGACCGACGCGGAAGTGAACGGCCCGGAAAAGCTCGAACTCTGGGAAGTTTCCAAGACGCAATATTGTCCGAAATGCTATTCCTCCAACGTCAGTTATGAATCGGGCTGTTCCGGTCCTACCTGCCACGACTGCGGTTATTCGGAGTGCTCGTAAAAACGACCAAAAGCAATAAATAAAAAGCCCCCGGTTCACGGGGGCTTTTTATTGGGCTTCCGTATCCTCTTTTAACTGCAAAAACGGGAAACGAGCGCCGTAAGCGTTTCCACGCGCGAAGGTTTGTAGAGCACGTCCACGGCCCCGATGGCCGCGGTGTTCTCTTCCATGTCAGGCAGGCCGGTGATGATGGCGACAGGGATGCCGGCGAGCGCGGGGTCAAGGGGGATCTCCGCGGACCGCGAAGCCGTCAATGGCCGGAACTTTTAACAAGTTCCCGCCCGGCCACCTCTTTTTGACGGTTCTTCAGGAACGCGTCGTAATCAAAGCCGGGCACATCGTAATTGATCCCGCGCTTAAGCATAATATCCCAGAACATCTTCTCCAGTTTTTCATGCAGCGCGGCGTTTGCTTCGGGATGCTTTTCCACCTTCTCGATCTCCGGCCACAGGTCCTTTGGAAGAGTGCTGTAGAGCACGAAGGTGCGCGCCAGGTCCTCCACTTCCTGCTTTGAGATCTGCGGCATATCGAGTACGGCTTTCCAGGAATCGTTCAGGTCCCTGTGGTAGCTCTTGTCCAGATAGCCCTTGCGGACCGAGTCTTCGCGCATTACGGTCCCGTAGTACGGGATAAAAATGCTCGAATTGACGCTGCGGGGAGCGCATTCCCGGATCAGCTCTATCGTCTGGAATATAGTTTCACGGGTTTCCTCGGGCACGCCGATGATCACGTTCGCTGAAGTGCGGATATCGTATTTGTGCATTATCTCGAACGCCTTCAGCGTTAAAGCCCGGGGGGTGTTGCGTTTCATAACTTCTTTGAGAATATACTCGCTCCCGGTCTCCACGCCCATACTGATGGCTATGCAGCCGGCGTCCTTGATAGCCGCCACCTTCTCTTCGGTGGCGTTCCAGGCCTCGGCCTGTATCCAGAACGGCAGCGCCACCCTCTTTTTATAGAGCTTCGCGAATTCCTTAAGGTCGGCCGGCGAGCGCAGGAGGAAATCGTCGTCGGTGAACTGTATGAAGTTCAGGCCGTACGAATTTTTAAGCGATTCAAGCTCATCCACGAGCCTCGGCACGCTTTTATGCCGCAGATATTTACCCGTGTGTTTTTTATAGGTGTCCAGAAATATCTGGTTACAGCAATACGTGCAGCGGCGGGGACAGCCCCGCTGGCTCTCCACATAGGACATCTTATAAACATGGCCCGCGAACGGAGCGAAAAGATGGCGGTCGTCCACCAGCGACAGGTTAGGGTAAGGCAGCGTGTCCAGTTCTATCGGGGGCGCGATCTCGTTCTTCTTAACGGTCCCGTCCGGCCCCTTGATCCACAAGTTCGGGATATCGGAGATGTCCTGCTTTTTATCCAGCCGTTCCATGAGCGATTGGACGGCGTTCTCCCCCTCGCCAACGCACAACATATCTACGGATCTATTGGCGATAACGATGTCGGGCCGGGTCATACAGAATACCCCGCCCATAATGACGGGAACCTTCGGGGCCGCCCGCTTGGAAACGTCCGCAAAATGCAGTCCCGTCCGGCTTGTATCCTCAGTGATCGAGATCCCGACAACGTCGGGCCTGAAATCTTTTATATGGTTCGCCAGTTCCTGGTCCACATGATCCATGGTCACTTTTTTATACGTGACCCCATATGGTTCGAGATCAAGCAACTGAAAGTTCAGATGGTGACCGCGGATCGTATGATCATTAATTTCGATAGAAAGAGCATACTTTGGAGTTGTCGAAAACGCTCACAGTATGCCCACACCGCTGCAATACGGATAAAATAGCCAAAATACCGCTGGGTACTTTGGTATTAGCGGTGTCATTCACATAAACCATTAAAAAGCGCGCCATAATGTAATGCTAGCAAAAAATCACAAACGAACCAAATCCGTGTTCTGCGGCATTTTACGCGAGTTGAAGCGCAATCTGTTATCCAACCCCCATCCTTTGCTATCATATACCTATGAAGAAAGGGCGTTTTATAGTTTTTGAAGGGCCGGACCGCTCCGGCAAATCCACGCAGGTCCGCCTGCTGGCGAACTGGCTGGCGAAGAAGGAACTTAAGACCGTTCTGACGCGGGAACCCGGCGGAGCCCGGGTCCCGGAAGCCATCCGCGATATTCTGCTGGACACAAAGAACACCATTGCCCCTCTTACCGAGTTGCTGCTCTACGAGGCCGCCAGGGCCCAGCACACCGCGGATGTGATAGTTCCGGCCCTTAAAGCCGGCAAAATAGTGATCTCGGACCGCTTCACCATGGCGACCACCGCCTACCAGGGTTACGGCCGGGAACTGGACCTCAAAATGGTGCAGACCCTTAACGACATAGCGACTTCGCGCCTTAAACCGGACCTGACCATAGTTTTCACCATGCCGGACAACGAATTCTTCAGGCGCGGAAAAAATTTAAGGTCCGACAGAATGGAACGCCAGGCCGACGCTTTCAGGCTCCGGGTCAACAAGGCCTACTCCATCCTATCAAAACGCCCGGGCTCTTTCCGCGTCGACGCGACCTGGACCGTGGAAAAGATACACGCCGCCATAACCGCGGAACTTTCGGCGAGGCTCGGCATAAGATAACAATGTCATTTCAAACCATCCTCGGCCACGGGGGCACGATAAAAAGATTGAAGGCCCTTATAGCCGGCGGCCGGGTGCCGCCCGCGCTCCTTTTCTGCGGCCCTGAAGGGACGGGCAAATTCCTGGCGGCCAAAGAATTCGCCAAAGCCCTCAACTGCACGCATACCCTGCCCGAAGAACCCGCGGCCGAAGACGCTCTTTTCGGCGCGGAACCGGTAAGACCGGCCGCGGTTGCCGGGGAGCCCGGCGACGCCTGCGACAAATGCGTCCCCTGCTCCCAGATAGAAAAGGGCGTGCATCCCGACGTGCGAGTGATAGACTCCGAATTCCAGGGCCTGCTGATGGACGAGGAGTCGGAGAAGCAGAAAACCCTAAAAATAGACACGGTCCGGGAATTCACCCGCTACGTTTACCAGAAAGCCATTCTTTCCCCGTGGAAGATCTTCATCGTAAATGACGCCCACACCCTCAATATCAACGCCCAGAACGCCATGCTGAAGGTCCTCGAAGAGCCGCCGTCCGGCACTATTTTTATCCTGGTGGCCTCGAAAAAGAACCTTCTTCTCCCCACCATAATCTCGCGCAGCTATCCCATTGAATTCAGCCGGCTTCCTCCCGCCGCGGTCGAGGAACTGCTTGAGCGCGGCGGGATGACCCTGGATGAAGCTTCCCCTCTGAGCGAATTATCAGGCGGCTCCCTGAAAAAAGCGTGCGATATCAAAAAAGTACGGGACAGGCTGGCCGGCATCACCGCCGCGGGCACCCAAAAGATCTTCAAGCTGGTCTCCAGCCTTCCCCGCGAACCGTACATGGCGCGGGAAGAGGCAAAGATCATGCTGGACATCCTGCTCCTTTCAGCCAGAAAAAAATGGCTCGCACAGCCGCCGGGAAAAAACGCCGCCGCCCACGCGGCGCTGGTCAGGAAACTGCTGGGGTACCGCCGGTTCCTGAACCAGAACGTGTCGCACGGCCTGGTGCTGGAAGCCGCGCTCCTCGAAAGCGACAAGCTTTCCGTCGCTTTGCGCTGACGCGCTGAAGCCGGCACGCGATCTCTCATGCAGAAGATATATTTCTACATCACCACTCCGCTTTATTACGTGAACGACAAGCCGCATATCGGGCACGCTTATACCACACTGGCCGCCGACATCCTGGCCAGACATAAGCGCGCGCGCCAGATACCCGTTTTTTTCCAGACCGGCACCGACGAACACGGCGCGAACATAGAAAAGACGGCTAAAGACAACGGCATGACCCCCGGAGCCTGGGCAGACTCCGTCTCCGGGGAGTACAAGCGGCTGTGGAAACTGCTCAACATCAACTACGACCATTTCATAAGGACCACCGATCCGGCTCACAAAAAGGGCGTGCAGGCGGCTTTTGAAAAACTTATCCGGAGCGGGGACATCTATCCGGGGAAGTACGACGGCCTTTACTGCCGGCAGTGCGAAAGTTTTTACGAGCCGGGAGAACTCAAGGACGGGACCTGCCCGATACACGGCTCACCCGCGGAAAAAGTCAGCGAAGAGACCTATTTTTTCCGGCTTTCAAAGTATGAAAAAGCGCTGCTGCGCCATTACGCCGAGAACCCGGCTTTTATGGCGCCCAGGCACCGGGCGCGGGAGATCGTTAACTTCGTAAGCGCGGGGCTCAAAGATATTTCGGTCTCAAGGACAAATGTCGCCTGGGGCATAACCGTGCCGTCCAACCCGGCGCATACCGTCTACGTCTGGTTCGACGCCCTGCTGAATTATGCCACCGGGCCCGGCTACGATCCGGACCTTCCTTCGGACGGTTTCCAGATGAAATGGCCCGCGGATGTCCACCTGGCGGGCAAGGAGATATTCCGTTTTCACGCCGTGGTCTGGCCCGCCATGCTCATGGCCCTCGGCCTTGAACTGCCGAAAAAGATATACGCCCACGGCTGGTGGACGGTGAACGGCGAAAAGATGTCCAAATCCAGAGGCAACGCCATCCCGCCGGAAGATATAGTGCGGGAATACAGAGCGGACGCCATGCGCTATTTTCTGTTCCGTGAAGTGCCGTTCGGCGCGGACGGTGATTTTTCCCTGGAAGCCCTGAAACGGAGATATAATTCGGAGTTGGCCAACGACCTTGGCAATCTCTTTTCCCGGGTCCTGAGCATGGTGCGGAAATACCTGGAGAACCGCCTGCCGGACAAACCGGAGAGCGCGGAACTCTTCAAAAAGGTGTCGGCGAGGGGACCGGAGATAGACAGAAAGATAGACGCCATGCAGTTCTCGGAGGCGCTGGAGGATATCTGGCAGGCCATAGGCGTCCTGAACAAGGCTATCGACGATAAGAAGCCGTGGGAGCTTGCCCGCGACGGCTCGGAAGAGCTTAAACCCTTTCTGTACGACCTGGTATGGAGCCTGCGGGCTATCGCCGGCTGGATCTATCCTTTCATGCCCGACACAGCCACCAAAATGCAGCTGGGCCTGGCGGTCGGCAGAACAGCGGATGACGACCTCGAAACACAAAATCCTCCCACCCTTTTCCCCAGAAAAGAATAGGTCCCGGACGGCCGGGACGCGAAAAAGAACCGGGCCCTGGAACTAAAGGCCCGGTCCGGCGGCAAAACCTATCAGGTATTCAGACTTCCTTTTCCTTAGGAGCCGCGATAGCCATTATCAGCTTGTACATCCCGGCCAGTATGCCGGAGACCGCGTACAGGGAGAAGAACAGGAACAATGCGTCCTGCGGATAGGCTATTATCAGGAACAGGATGGAAAGGATCAGCAGCATCCCTTTTATGGAATTGGGCTTAAGCAGGTTGCCCTGCTTGAAAGCGGCATAAGGCACCGAAGAGACCATCAGAAGGGCAAGGGCGATCATCATGAACGGCATGATGCCGTAGACAAAAGGCATCTGGTCCATGATCATTTTGATGCTCCTGACGCTGCCTTCGGCTTCCAGCATGCTGTAGGCCAGCACGAAGGAAGCCAGTATCCCCGCCGCCGCCGGGATGGGCAGGCCCTGGAAATAGACCTTGGAACTCTCGCCGAAATGCGCCTTCAGGTTAAAGCGCGCCAGCCGCAGGGCCCCGCACAGGACGTAAAGGAAAGCCACGGGATAGCCCCAGAAACCGTAATCCTTCAGGATGAAATTGTACATCAGGTAGGCCGGCGCGATACCGAAAGACATCCAGTCCGACAGCGAGTCTATCTCCACGCCGAAAGAACTTTCGCCGTGCACGAGCCGGGCTATGCGGCCGTCCAGCATGTCCATGACGTACGACATCATGATGAACCAGCCGGCCAGGACGTAATTTCGCTCCGAGGCCGAAATTATTGAGAAAAAACCGAACGCCATATTGGCGATAGTAAAAAGGGAAGGGAGCACCACGGCCCCGGTCTTTTTAAGCTTCACCAGGTCTATTCTGCCTTGAGTCTGAGTTGATTGTTCCATAAATTTTTTAACGAGCCCAATGTCCGAGTATCGTTTCCGCGCCGTAGACCTTGTCGCCGGTATCCACCAGGATACGGCAATCTTTAGGAAGGTAAACCGCCACCTGGGAGCCGAAATAGATCATCCCTATCCTGTCGCCGGCCTTCACCTCTTCGCCGGGCTTGACGTAGGCGACTATGCGCCTGGCTATAGAGCCGGTGATCTGCTCCACGTGGGCGAAGCGGCCGTTCTCGCCGGTTATCTTTATGAGGTTGCGCTCGTTATCCGACGCCTCGGGCTTATAGGCGATGGCGAACTTCCCCTTGGTGTAAGTCACGCTCTCCACCTTGCCCTCCATCGGGGAACGCTGGAGATGCACGTTGAAGACCGAAAGGAAGATCCGGATCACGGTCACGTTCGGGTCGCTCTCGGTCCTGACGCTCAGGACCGTGCCGTCGGCGGGGCAAACTATCTCGCCCGGCGCGAAAACCTTGTCGCGCGTGGGATCGCGGAAAAAGTACGCCGAAAAAAGGGTAAAGAAAATTCCGAGCGCGAGCACCGGGATGCCGACCCATTTCATCCAGAATGACGCGGCGAAACCGACTACGGCCACCGCGGCCCCGATGCAGATAAGCTTTACACCTTCAGGCGCAAATCCCATAAATTATCCTCCAGAAATCGGTCCATGAAATCGAGTGGGCAGGGCGGGACTCGAACCCGCACGACCTTGCGGTCAACGGATTTTAAGTCCGTCGCGTCTACCAGTTCCGCCACCAGCCCGTACAAGAAAACTCGCCCGCCATTCATTTTAGCATTTTATCTGTTTTTCTTTTTTAGTTCCGCGTCGCAGAGACGGTAGAAAGCGTCGCAGGGCATCGAGCTCACCCCTTCGGCCGCCGCCTTATCCCTGAGCTCCCGGTCGTTAGTGATAATGACGCAGCGCACGCCCTCCATGGTCATAAAATACGAGCGTTCCAGCAGGAAATCGTCGGCGGCGGCGTGCTCGCTGAAGTAAACGTTGATGGACGGGTTGACCAGGCTGCGCACCGGTCGGAAGCCGCCGTCGAAAATAATGCGGAAACAGGAGGCGCTTAAAGGCTCCAGCCGCGACACCTCGTCCAGCCAATTGAGGAACTCCGTTTCAAGCGCGTCCGGGTTCCCTTTACTGTGATGGTCCCAGAAACTCCTTGAAAAATTAGAGCCGTCTATCAGGTAGACCGTGGCTTTGGAAGAAATGCGTTTCATCAGGTCAATTCTGACGGACTTCCAGCACCGCCGCCCGGCGGGTAGCTTTCTGCAGCTTCAGGCCGAGCTGGTCTATCAGGTCGGAATTAATGCCGGCCAGGTCCCGGGGGCCGGTCTGGAAAGTAAAGTCATAAAAACCTTTGACCCCGGTCTCATCGATGACCGGCAGGTCGACACGGTCCTTGAGAAGATTGCAGATCATACCCACCGGCATTTTTTCCGCCTTGAATTCCTGTCCTTCCATCCGCGCCGAACTTTTCAGGGCGGACGATCTTTTAAAGCGCTTCAGGCCTCCCGGCGCGAGTTTGAGGACGTAAACCGGGATATCCTTCCTGACCAGCTTGATCTTAGCTCCCAGGGCCCGCTCTATCCCGGCGGCGAAAAAATCCTGCAGCCCGGCGGCCTTTTCCTCCGGCAGGCGGACCCGGATATCATAATAGCGGTCCAGGACGGATCTTGCGGAACCGGAAGGCTCTATTTTATCGGCTTCAGGGTACATGTTTTCCAGCGCCATGCGCAGGGAATAATTATTGCATCTGTAAAACCCCTCGCCGAAACCGGAGGTCATATTCGTACCGGCCGGCAGCCCTATATAGAACTCGGCCAGTACCGCGGACGAGCTTGCCGCCACGGCGCCGGCATCCGCGGACTGTGCGCCGAAAACCGGCGCCTGGCCCGCCAACAGCAGGTCTATGGCGGCGTCCGTGACCTGGTCCGGATAAGTAACGGCGGCGACTTTGGAGTCCCTGCCTATGATGACGGTATGCGGGCGCCCGAAAACCCGGTAAGATTTGAAGACGGCGGCCTGCGCGCCCGGAGCGACCCAGCCCTTCAAGGGCGTAGCCTTCAGGAATTCCGCGACCTTATCGTCCGGTTCGTCCGTAACGGAAATAAAAACTATAGGTTTATCCTTATACTTGTCGACCAGGGCGTTGAAATGCGGGATATTAGCCACGCAAGGCTCGCACCAGGTGGCCCAAAACTCCAGGACCACGACCTTGCCTTTAAGCTCTTCGATATTCTTCAATTCTTTGACGGGGGCGTTGATCAGCCCGGTCAGCGCCAGCTGCGGAGCGAGTTCGCCTTTGCGCACAAGGTCCGGCCTGGCCTGGGGCGCGGGCTTGGAGCAGGCGGAGGCCAGAACAGCGGCGGCCAAAAACATGGAAAGTTTTTTCACGATTTCCTCCCTGAATTACCGCGTCAGGATCTTATACCGATGGCCAGGCCTTCGCCGGTGGGGATGACGGCCGCGGACACGAACCTGTCGCCGTCAAACAGCACGTGGAAAAATTCGCGCATGGCGCGGGCCCTGGCGTTGTCCGCCGGTTCGCCGCCCTCGAGACAAACCTTGCCTTCGAGAAAAGCCCCGCTCGCGACCGCCATTCCGCCGGCCCTGAGGTTGAGCGCGGCCCAGCGGAGATAGGCCGGATAATTTTCCTCGTCGGCGTCGATAAAACAAAAATCGAAAGGAGCGAGCTTTGAGAGGGTCTTAAGATTCTCCAGCGCCGTTCCTTCCAGCACGGTCACCTTGCGCGACAGATTGGAATTCTCAAAGCACTCTTTGGCCGCCGACACGTACGACGGGTCCTTCTCCAGGGTGTACAGCCGGCCGCCTTCGGGCATGCCGCGCGCTATCCAGTGCCCGGAATAACCCGCCAGCGAGCCGATCTCGACGGCTTTTTTGGCGCCTATCGCCCTGACCAGGGTCTCCAGGATGCGGCCTTCGGCGGCCGATATACGGGGTTCGCCGATATTACGCGCCGCCATGACCTCCAGAACGTGGCCGGCGAATCCCTCGTCCGCCGCCATAAGCTTTTCCAAATAGTCCACTACCTGCGGGGTCTGAAGATCTTTACGGAACATGCTTCTTTTTTGTTCTGTCATATAACTGTTCCCAAATTTCGGCGGACGGGACGCGGGATCATATGCGGTGAAGAGTTATGCCCAGCCGTTTGCCCGGCATGGGGACTCCCGCGCACATGAATACGGGGAAGGGCAGGAAGTCGCCGGCATTGAGCGAAGCCGCGCAGAAAGCGGCGGCTGCGCCGGACAGCTCCGCCTGCACCTGGAAATATCTGGAGGGACAACCCTCTGCCGCGCCGTAAGGGCAGATGGAATAAAAAGACAGCCTGACCTTCAGTTCTCCAGCTCCGGGCAGGATAAAACTCTCCAACACCTCTTTGCGCTGCGCCTGGCCCGGCCCGTTCGGAAGCGCCATGTCGAAAGACACTTCCCTGGCCGGGGCCAGGGGCTGGGGCAGCCCGCAGGAGTCGGCTGAACAATCCTGCGACCAAAGGGAGATAAAGCCGGCCGCGGACGCGCCGGGAGCCGTAACCGCCGCCGTACCGGAAAGGTTCTGAGGGGGACGGGCCTGGGCCTGCGCCGCCAATTCGGATAAACCGGTGAAAAAGCCGTCTTTAAACGGTTCGGCCGCGAAAAGGCCGGTCGACGCGCAACAGAGGAACGTAAAAGCGATAAAGATAGATTTCATTATGATATTCTATCAAAATCCCGCCCCCGCTGTGATATTTTTGCTTTACTTCGGGTTTTTTGCTATATTCACAATCATGCCAACCGCAAATATCAAATTCGGCGCCTCCGGCTGGAGAGCTGTTATCGCCGAAGATTTTAATCTGGTCAACCTGCGCCGGGTCACTCACGCCGTGGCCGAACATCTCCGGGAAAACCGGGAATACGGTTATAAAGGAGAGGAGTACCTTCTCCATCTGAAGAACAACGGACGGACCGCCCCCAAGATCCAGCATGTCGTTGTGGGCTACGACACCCGCTACCTTTCCGAAGAATTCGCCAGGAGCGCGTCCGAGGCTTTCGCCGCGGAAGGCCTTACGGTGCTGCTCTCCAACACGGAGGTTCCCACCCCCGTAGTGGCCTGGACCGTTGTAAAAAATTTCTCAGCCGGCGGCCTCACTATCACGGCCAGTCACGACCCCGCGCACTATAACGGCTTCAAGTGGACCTCCTACTGGGGAGGACCGGCCCTGCCCGAAGTCACTACCGACCTGGAAACCCGCATCCAGGGCCTGACCATAGCGGAATCCGAGAAGCACCTCCCTTTCGACCAGGCCGTTTCGGCCGGGGTCATCAAGATCACGGACTTTCATGAAAGCTATTTCAAACAGCTCTACTCCCTCCTTGACGCCGGAGCCATAAAGAAGGCCGGCCTTAAGGTCGCCGCCGATCCCATTCACGGCTCCGCCCGCACCTATCTGAGGCCGGCTCTGGAGAAACTCGGAGCCAGGGTCATCGGCCTGCGCGAGGACCGCGACGTTCTTTTCGGCGGCCGCGCGCCCGACACCGACGAAGGGAATCTTAAGGCCCTCAGGGAAACCGTTCTGAAGAACCGCCTGCACCTGGGCCTGGCCTGCGACTGCGACGGCGACCGCTACGGGATCATAGATTCGGACGGAACCTGGATCTCCCCGAACCTGGTGCTTGGCCTGGCGCTGGAACATCTGGTCAAGAACCGCGGCCTCAAAGGCAAGGTCGCCCGCTCGCTCATGACCTCGCATTTCACCGATTCCATCGCCCGTCATTACGGCCTTACCGTAAGGGAAACCCCGGTGGGCTTCAAGCATATCGGCAACCTCCTGCGCACCGGCCAATACCTCATAGGCGGCGAAGAATCCGGCGGTCTCTCCATCATGGGCCACGCGCCGGAAAAGGACGGGATACTCGCCTGCCTGCTCATGACGGAAATGGTGGCCTACGAACGCAAACCTTTGAAAAAGATACTTGCCGAACTCAATAAAAAAGTCGGCAATTTCGTGAACGCCAAGGTAAGCCTGCAGGTGGACAACGGGGTAAACCTGGCCGCCGTGATAGAGAAACTCACCCACCGTCCCCCCCTGAACCTGGCCGGAGCATCGGTCTGGAGAATAGACCACACGGACGGGTTCAAGTTCATTATGAAGGACGGCAGCTGGCTGGGCCTGCGCCCCACTGGCACCACCCCCCTGGTCGGGATCTACGCCGAAGCCTCCACAAAACAGAAAATGGACGCTCTCATCGACTCGGGCAGAAAAATAATCAACGGCAAGTTTTAAAAGCGGTATTTAAAAACGCGGGAAACCGCCGGAAAACAGGAGACTATAAATATGGACGCGAAAATAAAAAAGATCACAGCCAGGGAAATACTGGATTCCAGGGGTTTCCCCACCGTCGAGACCGACGTATACCTGGCCGACGGCTCTTTCGGCCGCGCCGCGGTTCCCAGCGGCGCCTCCACCGGCACCCACGAGGCGCTCGAACTGCGCGACGGCGGCAAGCGCTATATGGGCAAGGGCGTAGTGAAGGCGGTAGAGAACGTGAACGATATTATCGCCCCCGAAGTCTCCGGCCTCAAAGCCGATTCGATCAAGATAGACGAGCTGATGATAGAGCTCGACGGGACCCATACCAAATCCAAGCTGGGCGCCAACGCCATCCTCTCCGTATCCATGGCGCTGGCCCGGGCCGCGGCCGCTTCCGCCAGACTGCCGCTTTACGCCTACATCCGCAAAGCTTACGGCCTCAAGCATAAGAATTTCATCATCCCCGCGCCGATGCTGAATATAGTCAACGGCGGCAAACACGCCGACAGCGGCATCAATATCCAGGAATTCATGATAATCCCCACCGGCGTGGCCAAATTCTCGGACGCCATCCGGGTCGGTTCGGAGATCTACCACACGCTCAAAAGCATCCTGTCGAAAGGCGGCTACACCGTGTCCGTGGGTGACGAAGGCGGCTTCGCTCCCAAGATCTTCACGCACGAAGCGGTCATCGAGACCATCTGCAAAGCCATAAAGGACGCCGGCTACACCTTCAAGGAGGTCCAGATCGGCCTGGACTCCGCCGCCAGCGAGTTCTACCAGAACGACCGCTACGTGTTCGAAAGCTCCAACCTGACCTACCAGGAACTGACCGGCAAGTACTCGGAATGGAAAAAACATTTTCCGATAGTTTCTTATGAAGACCCCCTCGCGGAAGACGACTGGGACGGCTGGGAACATATGACCAAGCATCTCGGCAAAAAAGCCCGCATCGTAGGCGACGATCTGTTCGTGACCAATCCGGCGCGCCTCAAGCGCGGCATAGAGGAGGGCATCGCCAACTCCATCCTCATCAAGCTTAACCAGATAGGCTCGCTGACGGAGACCATACGCGTCATAGAGATGGCGCACAAGGCCGGCTTCGAAACGATCATCTCACACCGCTCCGGCGAGACCGAAGACGCCTTCATAGCGGACCTGGCCGTAGCCACCAACGCCGGCGCCATCAAGACCGGCGCGCCCTGCCGCTCCGAGCGCCTGTGCAAGTACAACCAGCTCATAAGGATAGAGGAAGAGCTGGGTAAGAAAGCCAGGTACGCCAAAGACATGGTCTTCAAGTTCAAATAACACCCGGGAAGGCACAGGGGCGCAAAAGGGCAAAGTTGGAACTTTGTGCCTATTTTTTCCCATGCTGCTTAAAAAATACAAAGGCCGTATCAAGTACGTTATCATCCTCCTCCTGGCCGTCTTCCTGCTGACCAACAGGGGATTCCGGGCTCTGATCAAGAACTCCCTGGAATACAGGCGGCTCAAGAACCAGAAGATAGCGCTGGATGCGGAAAAGATCCGCCTGGAAAACAACCTCAGGGAGATAAAGGAACCGGGCCGTATAGAAGAGACCGCCCGCAAGGAGCTGGGGCTCATCAAGCCGAACGAGATAGAATACCGCTTCCCCCCGCCAAAAAAGGACGACAAGTAATGAAAGTCAAACAGTTGAAACTCGGCCCGATGGATAATCTCTCCTACGTCGTCTGGGACACCGATCTGAGAGAGGCCGCCGTCATAGACCCCGCCTGGCAGCCGGAGGTCATAAACGAATTCCTGAACAAAGAGAAGCTCGCCTTGAAACTCCTTTTGCTGACCCATGCCCACCCCGACCACGCCAACGCCGCCCGCTATTTCCTTGAAAAAGATAAGGAGCTGGCGCTGAGCGTCCACAAAGAGGATATTTTCCTGCTGGAAGGAGATATTAAGCCGCTTAACCCGCTGACAGGCGATGAGGAACTTATGTTCGGCCATGTAAGGATGAAGGTCCTGCATACTCCGGGCCACACCCCGGGTTCGGTCTCCTATCTGGCCGGCGGGGCCGTTTTCACCGGTGATACGCTTTTTGTGGGACAATGCGGCCGGGCCGACCTGCCCGGTTCCGATCCTAAAGCGCTGCGCCTCAGCCTTTTGAAACTGGCGGGCCTGCCCGGGGAAACGACCCTTTATCCCGGACACTCATATAACGGGGACACTTCCACCATAGGCGTGCAGAAGGAATATAATATTTACATGAAGCTCGCCGCGCGGGGCGAGGCTGAGTTCGTAAAAGCGGCGGTATAGATCCGATGAAGTCAAAAAAATGGGCGGTAGTGACGGATTTCGACGGCACAGTTACCCTTAAAGACGTCGGCGACGCCGTTTTCAGGTATTTCAATATCGCCACCAGGGAGGAGATAAAGCGCTCCTACTCCCCCGGCGTAAAGATGGAGGCGTGGATGATAAAGTGCCTGCGGCCGGTCACGGTCCCCCGGAAAGAGATCGAGGCCTACGTGCTGGCGTCCACCCGGCTGCGCGGCGGCTTTCAGGAGTTCCACGCTTTCTGCGCCGGCGGCGGCATCCCCCTTGAGATAGCGAGCGGCGGCGTGGACTTCTACATAGACTGCCTCCTAAAAAAATGGGAGCTTAAGATAAAGTCGTTTTACGGCCGCACCCGTTTTACTCCGAAAGGGATCGTGACGGAATATCCCTGCTTTAAGGGCGCGACCTTGGACGTTTTCAAAGCCGGCCGGGTGCTCCACTATCAGCGCCTGGGCTATAAAGTGGCCTTTTGCGGGGACGGCACCACCGACCGGAAGGCCGCGCGGAAAGCCGACGCGGTCTTCGCCACAAAAAGACTGCGCCGTTTCTGCCTGGAAGAAGGCATCAGGAACCGGCAGCTCAGGAATTTTTTCGACGTTAAGGACTTCATACTGAAGCGGAGTTGACCTTTATGCACCCTTTCCTGTTCCATATCGGCGGTTTCAGCCTGCCATCCTACGGGTTCATGATAGCCCTCGGCTATACGGCCGCCATTTTCTACCTGTATAAAAGCAGGGCCATCGCCTCCGTAACGCGCGACCAGGAGGCGGACCTGGTGTTCTATTCGGCACTGGCGGGTATTCTGGGAGCGAAGGCGGCCTTCGCCATAACCTATTGGACGGAATTAGGCCCGGATCTCGCCTCCAGGCTCATATATGTATTTAAAGGTTTTCCTTACGGTTTCGTTTTTTACGGCGGCTTTGCCGCCGGCGCCGCGGCTTTCCTTATATATTGCCGCCGCAACAAGCTTAATTTTCTGAAAACCGCCGACCACTTCGTCGCGCCCCTGGCCCTGGCGCACGGATTCGGCAGGCTGGGCTGTTTTCTGGCGGGCTGCTGCTACGGCCGGCCCACGAGCGGCAGCCTGGGGGTGGTCTTTACCCTCCCGATGTGCGAAGTGCCGCAGGCCTACCTGGGCGTACCGCTTCATCCGGCGCAGCTCTACGAAGCGGCCGGTAATTTCCTGATCTTCGGCGCCCTGGCTTGGGTGTCCCATAAGCGCGGCCCCCACCCCGGCGGAAGGATACTCGCCGTTTATATGCTGTCATATTCGGTTTTAAGGTTCACGGTCGAGTTCCTGCGGGGCGACGACCGCGGCGGCTCGTGGCTCGGACTCTCCCCGGCCCAGTTACTATCTATAGTCGCGGCCTCGGCCGCGATAATTATGCTCGTTAAGATAAGGAAAAAATGAAAACACAGGCGATGATATTCGAAGGCGCCCCGGAAAGGCTGGACATTTTCATAACCCGCTCCGAGACGGGTCTCTCGAGGGAATTCGTTAAGCGGCTGATCCTGGAAGGGCGCGCGGTCGTGAACGGCCAGCCCAGGAAACCGTCTTTCCTGCTCACTCCCGGCGACTCGGTGTCCATAGATCTGCCCGAGATGGGCAAAAAGGAAAGCGCGAAACTGGACGCCATAATAGTTTATGAGGACAAGGACATGCTGGCCGTGTCCAAACCCTCCGGCATCCCGGTGCATCCGAACGACTCCAACTGGGAACGCAGGCCGGAAACCTGCCTGGTGTCCGAAGAGAGTCTGGTCTCCATGCTTCTGCGGGCGCGGCCCGAGCTTGGGAACAACCAGGTCCCCCGCATGGGACTGGTACACCGGCTGGACAGGGACACCAGCGGGCTTATGCTGGTGGCGAAGACGACGGAGGCGCAGACCGCCCTCCAGACGCAGTTCAGGGAAAGGCTGGTGGAAAAGACTTATGTGGGCGTCGTGAGCGGGATACCGTCCAAGAAGACCGGTTCGATAGACGCCCCGATAGGGCGCGCTTCAGGTTTCAAGAAGATAAAGGTCTGGGAATACGGCAGGGAAGCGCAGACGGATTTTAAGATGGTGGAGAAAACCGGTAACCACGCGCTGCTTGAAGTGTATCCCCGCACGGGCCGCACCAACCAGATAAGGATACATCTCGAGTTCATCGGCCACCCGATAGTGGGCGACCGGCTTTATGGCGGCGAAAAGGCCTCCCGCCTCATGCTCCATTCCCGCGAGATCGTTTTCACCCACCCCTCAAAGAACAAGAAGATGACCCTGAAAGTCGAACTCCCGGAAGACTTCCTGCGCGAATGGGCGCGTATCAAGAAAGCGGAGTGATATGTAGTAAAGCCGGCGAGTTCGCGTATAACCCCCAAAAAAAGAAGCCAGTTGATCAGCAACGTCCCTGGTTGCGCGGTTTGCGCCAGGGGCCCTCAAGGCCTTTCCGGCCGTAGATATCGTCGTACCTGATTATATCGTCCTCTTCCACGTATTCCCCGTTCTGAACCTCGATTACTTCAAGCGGGACCCTGCCCGGGTTTTCCAGGCGGTGCAGCGTGGATTTGGGCACGTACGTGCTTTCGTTCTCGTGCACCAGACTTTCCTTGCGGGCAATGGAAACTTTGGCCAGGCCTTTTATGACTATCCAGTGTTCGGACCTGTGATGGTGCAGCTGGTGGCTCAACCTCTGCAGCGGCTTTACGACTATCCTTTTGATCTTATACCTGGGGCCTTCTTCCAGGACGGTATAATTCCCCCAGGGACGGTAGGTGACGGTATGCTCCATCACTTCCTTGCGCTGACCGGACTTCAGCAGGGCGACGACATCCTTTACCCGCTGCGCCTCGCCGCGTTTCATGATAAGCAGGGCATCGGCCGTGTCCACGACTATCAGGTCCTTGACCCCCACTACGGAGATCAGGCGGTCCGCGCCCATTATGATCGAGTTCTTGGTGTCGACGTCCAGGACGTCGCCGATCTTTATGTTCCCCTTCTCGTCGGCCCCGGTTATCTCGGACAGGGAATCCCAGGAACCGACGTCGGACCAGGTAAGCTTCAGCGGTATGACCGCGGCCCTGGAAGACTTTTCCATGACGGCGTAATCTATCGAGATGTCCGGCATGGAATTAAAACCGGCGCACAGCGCGGCAAAATTTTTCTTTAGCCTGCCGCTTATGACCGGCGCGTGTTTTTTCAGCTCCGCGAGCATGGTTTCGGCCGTGAAAACGAACATGCCGGAATTCCAGTAGTACTTCCCGCTCTTGACGTATTTTGCGGCGGTCTTCAGGTCCGGCTTTTCCATGAACTTTTCGACCTTGAAGCAGTCGAAGCCGGGCGCTTTGCCGGCGGCCAGACGGCTTCCGGTCTTGATATAACCGTAACCCGTCGCCGGCTTGTCGGGGATCACGCCGAAAGTGACTATGAGGCCCTTTTTAGCGACTTCCTCCGCCTGCCTGGCATAACTGACGAATTTTTCCACCGGCTTGATGATATGGTCGGAAGGACAGATAAAGATCGGCTCGTCCGCGCGGCATTTAAGCTTTTCAAGGCAGTATTTCAGGGTCAGGGCTATGGCGGGAGCCGTGCTCCTGCCGGCCGGCTCCAGGATGATATTGTCCTCAAGTTCGGCCGAGATACTTCGTAACTCCTCTTTTACATGGAACTCGTAATCTTCATTGGTTATAACGTAAAGGTCTTTGGCCAGGCATACTTCGAGCAGCCTCTCTATGGTCCGGCCCAGTATGGACCGGTCGCCCTCGAGTTTCATGAATTGCTTGGGCAGGCCGTATCTTGAGACCGGCCAGAGCCTGGTGCCGCTGCCGCCCGCGAGGATGATAGTTTTCATAATTAAAATCCGCCGGCTTTGCGGGAGGTGTTATCGAGGGAAGACCTCCGCCTCATGCCGTAAACCTCATAGCCTTTCTTCAGCAGGAGCTCGGCAAGATATGCGCCGTCCTGTCCTGTGACGCCGGTTATCAAAGCTTTTTTAGCCATACTGGTCTGCTCCCTGACGAACCGTCCCTCATTTTACTGTGCTACTTCCAGGCGGTGCCGACGATATCTTCCAAGCCGGGAGAATTCCCCCCTTTCAGCCCGGCAAAAATTCGCACAAAATCGGACGCTATAGTTATAATACCAAAAAGCGGCGTTTTGACGTAATTTTCCAGTGCTTCGCCCGGCGGCCGAGATCGGGCAAAACAAAACCGCCGGGGCTCCCCGGCGGTTTAGTTTAAACTGAAGACTTGCGCCCTTAAGGCTGGTTGATCCAGGTCACGAACTCGTCCCACTGGGAGGCCTTGGCCCACGCCAGGTCGGCGTAGCCGGCGCCCAGGGTGGAGTTGGGGAAGTAGGCCGCTATGCCCTTGGAGATGGTGTAAGGCTTGCCTTCGCCCCAGTAGCTGGCTTTGCTGTCGCGGGCGCGGTTGAGCAGGACCAGATCTCCGGTTATATAGTTCATGAGGGCCTGGCCTTTTGCCTTAACGTCGGCGCTCTTGGAACCTTCCACCACGCGGCGGGTGAAGTCGTAGAGGTCGCGGTTCTCGTCCATGGCGAAGTTGAGGGCGGCGTCGCGCGAGCTCTTGGCAAGGGCTTTATCGCCGGAAGCTATTACGGCGGCGGTGAAGGCGTCGGTCAGCGGCAGCAAACCGGCCACGGAACCGGACTTCACCAGGCTCTGGGTGTGGCCCTGGTCGATACCGTCGTAGTGATCGGCGTAGGCGTTTACCGCCTGTTTGCCCAGCTCCAGAGGCGTCATCGCGGGCTTCGCGGCCACGGGGCCGAGGAAGGTGTTGTAGGTATAGCCGTCACCGGGCTCGGTTTCCTCCGAGCCGACTATGTAGTCCACGTAACCCTTTATTTCATAGTCCACTTCGGCCATCTGCATAAGGCAGGCATCCGTGCCGAACACGTCGAGTTTGCCTATATCTTTGAGCGCCAGCCCGAGCTGCGGGGTGTTGATATGGTTCCCACTCTGCTCGTCATATGAGATGCCCCTGTCTTTCTTCGGGGCCTTCCCTTTCTCCCAGCCGGAACCATGGTTGGAAACTATCAGCATATACCTCTTGGCCGGGTAGGCCTGCTTGGCCCATTTGCCGAACGCCGCGAGGTTCTTGTAGTCTCCCATATCTATCATACCGAGGTCCTGCAGCATCTTGGACCCCATCTTGGTTTGGTCGGTATCTTTGGTGATCAGGTAGCGGCGCACGCCTTTCCAGTCGCCGTCGGAAGAATCGTAGCCGTCTATGCGGCCGACTTCGGCGACGATATTGACCTTGGCGTTCGAGCCGATCAATTCCATTTCATTGAGGTCCTTGAGCAGGTAGGGCTCCAGGTCGTTCTTGGCGCTGGAAAAAACCATGATGGTCCACTCGGCCTGGACTTTGGGGGCCGCCGGCGGCTTCGCGCCGAAGAACCAGTCCCATATCGCGCCCTTTTCAGGAGTCGCGACTTCCGGCACGGCGACATCGGCGAATTGCTCGCTGAGATTCGAAGCGCCTTTCTTACCGTCGAAGTCTATTTTAATTTCCTCTGCCATTGCTATCGAGGCGAACAGCGAAACAGCCATCGCCGATAGTGAGAGCTTGCGTATCATGAATGCCTCCGGGCTGCGCGTATTGCGAGTTCCACCTTTATAGTTTAACCGTATATCGCTCTTCCAACAAGGGACCGTAGACCCAGATGAGCCTGGCACTAAAGGCCCATTGAGAAATGGCTATAACCCCCTCAGGGGCGTATCGCTGCGGCGGCAGCGGTCGATCTTAGAATTTGGAAACGGAGGCGAAAAGGCGGAAATCCAGTCTATGGAACAGGCTGTTCTTTTTTTCCAGATCCGCCAGGTTCTTTTCGTCCACGCGCTTCTCCATCACTTCGGAGAGCAGCCGGGAGGCGTTCGCGGTATGGCCGTCCACGCGCTCGGAAGCGTACTGCGCGTGAGAGCCTATATACATAAGGAAAGGCCAGTCCGAACTCTGGGCCAGCAGGACCTCGCGCGCGGCCTGATTAAGCGCCCGCAAAGTGACGCTGGGAATGTCCTGGTTGCGGAAACGGTTAGCGGTCTCTATCATCCTGTCGGTAACGTCCAGCACCTTCGGGTAGATGGAATCGTTGCTTTCGTTCACCCAGGGATCGAAGTAACCGTTCTCGCCCCAGGAGGAGATCTGGGGATTGATCTCCGCGGGCTCGGGGCAGGAATTCAGATACTCGGCCGGCGTCACGAACTGCTAAGGCAGCCGGTCGGCGCGTATCTTCCTCAAAACGCTTTCCAGGAAAGCGGGGCCCTCGAACCACCAGTGACCGAACAGCTCCGCGTCATAGCAGCCGACTATAACGGGTCTTATCCCCTTCTCGGCATAAAGCCGGTCAACCTGCTTCATGCGGCGGTCGAGGAAATCGGCCGCATGGCGTTCCACTACGGCCATAGCCTCGTCGAAATCGTAATAAAGCTTTTTAGCCAGGTCCACGTCCCCGGTGATGCGGTGATATTTCAGGCCCAGAGAACGGCGCACCCCGTCCGAACTCAGATAAGGCCTTACATAGTCGTAATCGGCGTCATAGCCCATATCGCGGTAAAATTCCCGGTAGGCGGGGTCGCCCGGATAACCGAATTTGGCGCTCCATACTTCGCGGGAGGATTCGGAATCACGGGCGAAGACGTTTATACCGTTCGGGGTGCTGTAGGAAACATAAACCCCGTTCTTAGGCGCGGTATCGGCGAGGTTCACGGCGTGGGATTCGGTAAAGAGATACTTGAAGCCGGAAAGTTTGAGATAGGTCTGGAGGCGGGGATCATATGCGCATTCCGGCAGCCAGAAGCCCTCGGCCTTCTTATTGAACCTGTCCATATAATCTTCGGCCGCGGCCGAGACCTGGGCGCGCACGGCCTCGGGATGCGCCAGCGTAGGCAGGACCGAGTGGGTGGCCGCGGTGGTGATTATCTCTATATGCCCGGCGTGCTGAAGCTGCTTTAAAGGCGTGATAAGATCGCCGCTGTACTTGCGGATCATTTCCGCCGCCTCGCCGTAAAGCTGCGCGTACAGCCGTACGGTCTTTGAAAGCGTCTGATCGTGCTCCAGCCGGACGACTTCTTTCTCTATCAGTTCCAGGCGGGTGTCGATATACTTGCGGAGTTTTTTTTCCAGGTGCTCGTTCTCCAGCATCGCCCCCAGCGTCGGCGAAATAGAGATCGCGATCCCGGGCCTGATGCCGTCGCGCACCAGCCTTTCAAGCACCGAGATAAGCGGGATGTAAGTCTCCACCACGCATTCAAAGAACCAGTTCTCTTCGAGAAAATCCTCATGCTCCGGGTGGCTGATATACGGAAGGTGCGCGTGCAGCAGGAAAAGGATGGAACCCTTGGAACTCATACGGGGCTCCTGCGGAAGAATTCCGCGCTGGCGTAGCCGGAGGAAAGGCCGGCTCTCGAGGCCGAAACGGGGGTAAGGGCGGCGTTGCTCTCAAGGAGCTTCTCCTGGACGCCTTCCTTGTTGCGCGCGTAGATCGAAGCGATATAGGTATGACCTTCAGCCGGCGGTTTCAGGTAGAGCCTGCAGGCGTTCCAAGGCGCGGCCTGTTCGACCGTCAGCGTTTTATCAGCGGCGGAGGAAAGCCTGACGGTTATTTCCGGCCCGTAACCCGCGGCCGCGAAAGCCTCGGCCTTGGCCCTGCTCCAGGTCCAGCATACAAAGACCGAGGACGGGTTGCGTACCAGCAGGTAAGCCTTGTCGTTGGAAGGTGCGGGATCTGTCATAAAAGGGCCTGAAATGAGCCTGAAAATATCTTAAAGATAATTTACTAAATTTCCGCCTCATTAAAAACATTTTTTTACCGTTTATTTTTTTATATCATTAAAGGAAGAAAACGCAGCGCACCCGGGAGACCACCGCCATGACTTTTGAAACCTTAAAATTCGCGGACGACGAAGTCGCCAGCCTGAAAAAAGAGAGCCGCTTCATAAAACCCCGCGTACTCCAGTCCGCGCAGGAACCGGTCGCCGTCATAGACGGGAAAAAAGTGGTCAACCTCACCTCCAACAATTACCTCGCCCTGGCCAATAACCCCAAGGTGAAAAAAGCGGCCATCGAGGCCATAGAGAAATACGGCGTGGGCACCGCGGCGGTGCGGACCATCATCGGGACCATGTCCATACACGAAGAGCTCGAGAAAAAATTCGCCGCTTTCAAACACGCCGAAGCCTCCATCCTATTCCAGTCCGGCTTCACCTCCAACGTAGCCGTCTGCCAGTCGCTTATGTCCAGCGAAAAGGACCTGCTGATCTCGGACGAACTTAACCATGCCTCCATAATCGACGGGGCCCGGCTGGCCAAAGCCCCCCGCAAGATCTACCGGCACAAGGATATGAAGCACCTGGCCGAGATCCTCGAGACGCCCGAAGCCCGCAAGGCCCGCCGCAAGATGGTGGTGACCGACGGAGTCTTCTCGATGGACGGCGATATCGCCCAGCTGGACGAGGTCGTGGCGGTGGCGCATAAGTACGGCGCCTTCGTGATGGTGGACGACGCGCACGCCAGCGGAGTCATCGGCAAGGAAGGGCGCGGCACCGTAAGCCACTTCAATTTGGACGGAAAAGTGGAAATACAGATAGGCACGCTTTCAAAAGCTTTCGCCGCCGTGGGCGGCTACGCCGCCACCACGCAGAGCCTCAGGGATTACCTGGGCTCGGTGGCAAGGCCTTTTCTTTTCTCAAGCTCCCAGCCGCCGTCCGTAGCCGCCACCTGCCTGGCCGTACTGGACATATTACTTACCGAGCCCGGATATTTGAAGAACTTATGGGACAATACGGCCTTCCTGAAGGAGGAGCTGAAGAAAGCCGGCTTCGATACCGGCGCTTCGGTCACGCCTATAACCCCGGTCATGACGGCCAAAGCCATCGAATTCTCCAACCGGCTTTTCGAAGAGGGCGTATTCGCCCTCGCACTAGGTTTCCCCACCGTCCCCAAAGGCAAGGAGCGCCTGCGCACCATCGTAACCGCCGGCCACACCATAAAAGACCTGGAATTCGCCGTGGAGAAGTTCAAAAAGGTCGGCAAAGAACTGGGAATAATCAAATAGCCGGGGAACCACTGGCAAGCCAGGGCGGTTTATCGTTATTACGGTTTTTAAGAGATATTTTTATGGATCCGATCCCGGGAGACAAGAAAACATCGAGCGTTCTGGTCGTAGATGACGACACCAACGTCTGCGACCTGATAAGTTCGATCCTTGGCGGGCGGGGTTACACCACGGCCGTCGCCGGCAACGGCAAGCAAGCCCTCGCCTACCTGAAAACCTGCGCGAAGCAGCCCCGCCTAATACTGCTGGACCTGATGATGCCGGAAATGACCGGCTGGGAATTCATGAAAGCGCAGCGGGAGGACGCCTCGCTCGCGGGGATCCCGGTAGCCATCATTACCGGCCTGGAGACCATAGAAGGGAAGGCTAAAGCCATAGGCGCCGTTGACGTTCTCTGTAAGCCCTCCCGCCCCGAAGAGCTCACCGCCCTGGTCTCCCGTTTCTGCAATTAAAACCCTCCAAAATACTTTCCCTGCCGTTCATTTTATCGGACCGGCCGCGGCCGATCCCGGCGCGCAAAGGGGATCCGCCCTCGACTCCGCGTCAGGAACCTCCACCCGGGTTATGTCAGTGTTTGAAGTGGCGGACGCCGGTAAGGAGCATGGCAGCGTTCTTCTGGTCGCAGAATTGAGCGCAGACGAGGTCTTCCCGCCAGCCGCCCGGCTGAATAACGGCGCTCACCCCCGCCATCAGCGCCGCCTCCAGCGTTTTCAGGGGCAGAGCGGCGTCGCAGGCCATCACCAGCGGCGCCTTACTTTCAAAAATAGGGTGCTTGTCCTTAAGCTTAGCCACCGCGCCCAGCACAGCGTCATAAGTGGAACTTTCGGCCGCGCTCACCGAAACGCAGGTCCCGCCCGACGCCAGCACCACCGCGTAAGTCTTAGCGTACTTGGAAACTTTCCACGCCAGCTTCAGCGTCCGCAACTCTTCGTCGGTAGGCTTGCGTCTGGTCACGCACTGCAGTTCCATGTCATTTCGCTGGTCTTTTGTCTCTATCAGCAGCCCGCCTGCTACCGAATATAATTCCACCTCGTGAGGCGCCAGCACCGGCGCGGAGAGCGAGAGAACCTTCAGACCTTCCTTCGCGCGCAGCATGGCCAGGGCTTCCTTGCTGTAATCAGGCGCCACTACCGTCTCAATAAAAACTTCTTTCAGCGCCAGCGCCGTTTCCTCGTCCACCTGGCGGTTGAAGGCGGCTGTGCCCCCGGCGGCGCCGGATGGATCGGCCTTGAAAGCCCCTCTGAAACAATCGGCCGGTTTCGCCGCGGCGCAGACCCCCGCCGGTTTGGCGTGCTTTGAGATGACACAGACAGGCTCGGAGAATTCCGCGGCCAGTTCAAAAGCGGTATCCAGGTCCAGATAATGATTAAGGTTCAGCTCTCCGCCGGAAAGGATTATGGCGGCGTTAAGGCCGCGCGGCCGCGCGCCGCTCAAAGCGTAAAAAGCCGCCTTCTGGTGGCGGTTCTCGCCATAGGCCAGGTCGGCGACCTTCTTAAGGCTCATCACCACTTCTTCGCCCAGCAAGTCCCTGGTCTCGGAAAGGTAATGCGCCACCGTGGCGTCGTAAGCCGCCAGGTACTGCCAGGCCTTGGCGGCGAGCTGGCGTTTGTTCTCGGACTCAAGCCCCCCCGCCGCTTTAAGCGACTCCAGGACCGGACCGTAATCTTCGGGCCGGCAGAGCGTGATCACGTTCTCAAAATCCTTGGCCGCGGCGCGCAGGACGGAGGCGTTGGCCTGATCGAGATAACTTGAAAGCTCCTCGATGGCGAATTCTTCCTGGCCGACGATGTTGGCGATCGGGTAAAGGTTAGCGGCCACGATCCGGGGTTTGGGTACTTCGACGCCATTCTCCGAAACCGCGGTCTTATTGCCGGAGAGGGCTTTAAGGACGGAAACAGGCACCGGCGGAGAATAGCGTATCTCCTCCGCCTCTATCTCGGACTCTTTCAGGAGCTTAAAGGTGGAACCGGAAGCGTAGATCTCGAAACCCAGGTCGGCAAGACCGCGCGCGAAATCGACGATCCCGGTCTTATCATAAACACTGAGGTATGCGGTTTTATCCATAATGCCCACAGGCTTATTTCGAGACTTCAACCTCTTTTCGATATTCTTTCAGCCGCCTGTAGGAGCCGTGGGTGCCGAGCTTGCTGTCGGCGGGCAGTTCCACGGAAGCGATGGCGTCGTCCAGTGTTTTTAACGCCGCCGCCTTGTTCTTTTGTTTCATCTCGATCTGGGCCTTCATAAGCGCTATATCCAGATGGATATTGCCGTATGAAAGATCGGAAGCCAGCGAAGCTTCGCGCAAAGCCTCCGGATATTTTTTCAGTTCCGAGAGCAGGCCGGCGTAGGAGCGGTGGAACGCGTATTCCCCGGGGAATTTTTTAACAAGGTCTCCGTAGACCGCTGCCGCTTTGTCGTAGAGTTTAACGCGGGACAGATACCTGGCCTGCCCCATGCGCAGCCCCTTGGCCGCTCCCGGGGCGGCCTTTTCGGCCAATTCCGCATAGGCGCCGGCCGCCCGTATATAAAAAGCTCTGGCTTTTTCCGGCAATCCCGCTCCATCCATCGCCTCGGCAAGTCCCACGAAAATATCAGGGCCGGCATAACCTTCCCTTGCCGCCTCTTTGGAGGTTTTAAGGCGGCCGATATAAGCTTCCAGGTCGTCCAGATAAAGCTTTTCGGCCGCCGGCTCGAGATTATGGAGCGCGGCTATCCAGTCCATCACCGAGCCCTCGGCTTCCGTTCCGTCGCTGCCGTCGAAACGTCCTATCATCTCGCGGTAAAGCGCCGGGAGGCCGGCGTCTTTCTTGTCCTCCGCTCCTTTAATGCGGGCAACGGCGTCCAAGTAGAGCGCTGTACGGGTCTTAAGGCCGGCCAGCAGTTCGCGCGCCTTATCCCAGCTTTTTTCATCCATGTAGGCCTGGGCGACCCGTAATTTACCGGCTTCGTCCAGGCTGGCGGCTTTTGCCCTGGCATCCGCTATAGGCTGGGCCTTCCAGGTCTCCTGTTCTTTCAGCCAGGCATTAAAGCTCTCAAGGCCGCCCCCGAAGCTGCGGCCTATTTCCCGCAACTCCGCGTCGGCGACCAGATAGGTCGGATAACCGGCCGGCCGGAAACGGGTCAGCCATTCCCGGGCCGCCGGCTTGTCCACGTCCAGGCTGACGCGCACCATGTTCCGGCTGGCCTCGAGAAAGGCCGGCTGGGTAAGTACCGTATCTTCCATTATGCGGCAGAAGGGGCACCATTTGCCGAAAAAATCCACAAGCAGAAGTTTATGTTCGCGTTTGGCCTGCCCAAGGGCGGCTTCAGGCATATTAAGCAGGAAGCCAGGCAAGGCGGGCTCCTCTTCACTGAGACCGGTTCCGGCGGCCGGACCAGCGGCGGCCGGCCCTTCCACTAAAACTTTGAAATCCTCGAACAGGCATACGGTCTCTTTATCTTCGCAGATCTTCAGGCTTACGAACTGCTCGCCGCCAGCCGTGAACTGGCACTTCAGCGAAGACGTACTGACCTCGAAGGCTTCGCCGGCGCCGCATTCCTGGGGAGCTTCCAGGTTGAAATGGTAGCCTTCCTTCGGTTTGAACTTTATTACCTCGTTAAGCTTGGCCGTCTTAGGCGGGGGTTCGGTCAAATAGGAAGGCGCCGGCGCCTGTTCCGCCGCGGAAACCCGGACGGACAGCAGTACCGCGGTCAGGAAAGTGATAAATTTCATTATTCGGACTCCGATCGGAAGATTTTACGCGGGACCCAGCAATTCATGGAATTCTTTTTCGGTCAGTATCTTCAAGCCTAATTTTTTTGCCTTATCGTATTTGGAACCGGGGTTTTCACCGGCCACCACGTACGAGGTCTTGGAAGAAACGCTCGAGACCTCTTTCCCGCCCAGTTCGCGCACCAGGCGTTCCGCTTCTTCGCGCGTCAGGGACTTAAGCTCGCCGGTAAAAACGAAACTTTTTCCTTCGAGTTTGGAACCCTTCGCCCTTTCAGGCTCGGTCATATTCACGCCCAGTCTTTCCAGCTCGGCGATGAGCCCCTTCACCTGCGTTTCACCGAAAAAATCGGTTATGGATCGCGCGATAATCGGCCCGATCTCGCTGACACGGCTCAGGTCCTCGAAGCCCGAATTCATGAGCGCTTTCATGTTCTTAAAATGTTCGGCCAGGCCGCGGGCGCTTTTCTCTCCGATGTGCGGTATCCCCAGGGCGTAAATAAGGCGTGACAACGGCTGTTTTTTACTGGCCTCTATCTGGGCCAGCAGGTTGCCGGCTTTTTTGTCCTTAAAAAGCTCAAGCCCCAGGAGGTCTTCTTTTTTTAGCCGGTAGAGATCGGAGAAAGCGGCCACGAGTTTCTTGCCGGTAAGCTGTTCGACGGAGGACTCGCCCAGGCCATCTATGTTCATGGCGTCCCTTGACGCGAAATGGAGAAGGCTTCTCATTATCTGGCTTGAACAGGAGGGATTGATGCAGCGGTAAGCCACCACTTCGTCGTCTTTGAACACCTCTGACCCGCAGCAGGGACATTTTGACGGCGGCAAAACGTCTTCCTCTTTTCCGGTCCTGGCGCCCGGAATGACCTTCACCACCTTGGGGATGACTTCGCCGGCCCTTTCTATGATGACCCTGTCGCCGATCTTAAGCCCCAGTCTTTTGATCTCGTCGAAATTATGCAGGGTGGAACTGGAAATTGTGACGCCGCCGCATTTAACCGGTTCCAGGTCGGCCACAGGCGTGATGACGCCCGTCCGGCCCACGGAGAACCAGACGTCTTTTACGGTAGTGGTGGCCTGCTGGGCCGGATATTTGAAGGCTATGGCCCAGCGCGGGCTCTTGGCCGTAAAACCCAGCAGCTTCTGCAGGCCGACCGCGTTCACCTTTACCACCAGGCCGTCTATCTCGTACGGGAGTTCGGACCTTTTAGAAGCGTAGTCTTTATAGATCTTCAGGACCTGGGCCGTGTCTTTGCAGGGCTTGCCCGTGATCAGCGGCACGGGGAAACCGGCCTTCCTGCAGTATTCCAGATAATCCCAGTGGGTCTTGGGCGCGTCCATACCGGCGAGGTAGCCGTAAGAATGCGCGAAAAATTTCAGCTTTCTCCGGGCGGTCACGGCGGGATCTTTCTGGCGGAGCGAGCCGGCGGCGGCGTTCCTCGGATTCGCGAAAGGTTCCAGCCCCTGGTTCAGCTGTTCCTCGCGGATGGCGTCGAAATCTTTTTTTTCGATATAGACTTCCCCCCGGGCCTCGAAAAAAGCCGGCGGGGCATCGACGTTCAGTTTGAGCGGGACGGCGCGGATGGTGCGCACGTTCAGGGAAACGTCCTCGCCGGTCTCGCCGTCGCCCCGCGTGGAGGCGCGCACGAAGACGCCGTTCTCGTACTCTATGGAGCAGGAAAGTCCGTCTATCTTGGGTTCCACTACCAGCTCGTACGGTTCGCCCTTGAGGCCGTTGCGAACGCGCTTTTCCCATTCCAGGAATTCCTCCTCGGAATAGGTGTTGTCGAGCGAGAGCATCGGGATCTTATGGGCCACGGAAGCGAAGGCTATCGAGGGTTTGCCGCCGACGCGCTGGGTAGGGGAGTCGGGGGTCACCAGGCCGGGATGTTCGGTTTCGAGCGTTTTGAGGCGGGCGAGCAGGGCGTCGTATTCCCCGTCGGAGATATGGGGATTATCCAGCACGTAATAGAAATGATCGTGCCACCGGATCTCGCGCCGGAGACGCTCAATTTCCTCTTTGGGCACTTCCCTTGTCATTTTGGGGTTCGAAGATTGTGTTGTTTGGCGATGGTGTCGAGCACGCCGTTCACGAATTTACCGGAGTTTTCGGTGGAATATTTCTTGGCCAGTTCGATGGCTTCGTCTATTATGACGGGGACAGGGGCGTCCTCCAGGAACATCATCTCGCAGACCGCGAGGCGCAGCACGCAGCGATCGATGGCCGACATGCGCGCCAGCTCCCAGTTCTTGCTGGTAGCCGTTATGATCGCGTCTATTTTTTCACGGTTGGCCGTGGCGGAGGAAAAAAGGGTGGTAAAGAACTCGAAAACCTTCTCTTCGCGGGCGAATTCCTGCATCTGGAAAATGGCAAGGATCTCCGACGTCTCCAGCGCAGAGACGTCGCTCAGGTAGAGCGCCTGCAGGCAATGTTCCCGTGAGAGTCTTCGTTTACTCATACGTTATCTATTAAAGAGCTTTTACAAGTTACTATATGATACAAAATTTTTTTGCGGGCGCGCCGCCGGGCCCCTCGGAACTCCGCGGCGGGCGTTTGTTAATGCCCCGCTTTTTTGATAGACTTTAGCTGGCGGTAAGGTCTTAAATTTCCAGGCTGAAAAGCCGCAAACTAAGGGGAGGTTTCAATGGCAATGACTCCGTTGATCATAATAGCTATAGTGGTGATCTTCACCAGCATCAAGGTGCTTAACGAATACGAGCGCGGCGTGATCCTCACGTTCGGCCGCTTCACCGGCGTCAAAGGTCCCGGTCTTATCTTCGTCATCCCCGGCATACAACAGATGTTCCGCATGAGCACCCGCGTGGTCGTGCTGGACGTGCCGCCCCAGGACGTCATCACCCGCGACAACATTTCGGTAAAGGTCAACGCCGTTATTTACTTCCGGGTGGTCAACCCCCAGACCGCCGTGCTGAACGTTGAAAATTACATGTACGCCACCAGCCAGCTCGCGCAGACCACGCTCCGCAGCGTGCTCGGCCAGCAGGAACTGGACGACCTGCTCGCCAACCGCGACAAGATAAACAAGAACCTGCAGGAAATACTGGACCTGCACACCGAGCCCTGGGGCATCAAGATCTCCAGCGTAGAAGTAAAGAACGTGGACCTGCCGCAGGAAATGCAGCGCGCCATAGCCAAACAGGCCGAAGCGGAGCGCGAACGCCGCGCCAAGGTCATTCATGCCGAGGGCGAATTCCAGGCCGCGCAGAAGCTCTCCGACGCCGCGCAAATCATGGCCGTCAACCCTGCCGCCATCCAGCTCAGGTACCTGCAGACCCTGACCGAGATAGCGACCGACAACAGCTCCACCATCATCTTCCCCGTGCCGATGGACCTGATACAGATGTTCCTGAAGAACAAGAACTAGATAAGGTAATTGCCGGCGGTTGCCAGTTCGGGGTCCTGTCGGGGTCAGTCTTTTTCGCGTTCCCTCGGCCGCCTGCGGGGTCGAAAAAGCCTGACACCCGCCACCGCGCCGAACTGTCGTCCGCTGTGGCGGACTCCATCCCAACTATACCCGCCGGCAATTTCCTTTTGTACCTTTCCCCTAACATATGCCCGGCTTATACGTCCATATCCCTTTTTGCAGACGCAAATGCCGGTATTGCGATTTCGCCTCTTTGGCCGGTAAAGACGCGCTTATAGGTCCATATCTGGAGGCTTTGGGACACGAAGCCCGGCGCGCGAAAGCCCTGCCCGAGGGACTAGACACCCTTTATATCGGCGGCGGCACACCGAGCCTTCTGGAGCCACGGCAGCTTGAAAAACTTTTTTCAACTCTTGAGACTCTCTGCGGGCCCGTAAAAGGCCTAAAAGAATCCACTTTTGAGGTAAACCCGGAAAGTCTCACGCCTGAAAAGGCCGATCTGTTGAAGACCGCCGGGTTCAACAGGGTCAGTATCGGGCTCCAGGCTTCGCAGGACCGCCTTCTGGACCGGCTGGGGCGCCTGGCCTCCTTTGAAGAGTTCCTGAAGGCTTTCAGGACCTTAAGACTGGCCGGCTTCGATAATCTCAACATAGACCTGATGACCGGCCTGCCGGACCAAAGTTCAGGGAATTTCAGGGAGACTTTGAACGAAGTCCTGGCCCTGGCCCCGGAGCATATCTCTTTCTACGCCTTGGAAGTGCATGAGGGGACGGCCTTCGCACGGGAAAAGGTTTGCGAGGCCCCGGAGGCGGCCGCCGATATGTTCGCGCTGGCGTCCGCCGTCCTTGAGGGGGCCGGCTTCAGGCACTATGAGATATCGAATTTCGCCAGGCCGGGCAGGGAATCGGCGCATAACCTCAATTACTGGGAACAGGGCGACTACCTGGGCCTCGGGGCCGCCGCGGCTTCACACAAGGCCGGAAAACGCCGCGCCAACGTAAAGGACCCGGAGCTCTATATAAAGACCGCCGCCGCCCCGGAGGGCCCGGCCCTTGAATATTCAGAAACCCTCACGCCGGCCCAGCGCAGGGCGGAAAGACTGATGCTGGGTTTGCGCAAAACGGACGGAATTGAATTGCCGGACGATATATTTATAGAATTCAAGGTACGGCTGGATAAGCTGTCCGCGCAGGGCCTGCTGGAAGTCTCGGGCCGGCACGTAAAGATAAAAAGAGAAGCGCTCTATATTTCCAACGCTGTTTTCCGCGAATTCGTATAGCCGCCCGAAAAGGAAAAAATGCTCCCTAAGGTTTATGACCCGAAACCGGTAGAGGCCAAGTGGTCCGATGTCTGGCAGAAGGAAAAGCTTTTCGTCTCCGCCGTGGATAAGAGCAAGAAGCCCTTCGTTGTGGTCATCCCCCCGCCCAACATCACCGGGGCGCTGCACATGGGCCACGCCCTGAACAATTCCCTGCAGGATTCGCTAGTGCGTTATGAGCGCATGACCGGCAAAGAGGCCTACTGGGTGCCGGGCACGGACCACGGCGGCATAGCCACGCAGAACGTCATGGAGAAGATGCTCAGGGCCGAAGGCAAGACCAAGGAAGACCTGGGCCGGGAAAAATTCCTGGAACGCATGTGGGCCTGGTACGGCGAGTGCGGCGGCACAATATTGAATCAGCTCAGGAAACTGGGTTGCGCGCTGGATACCGGCAAGGACAACGTCCGCTTCACGATGGACGAAACGCGGGCCAAGTCGGTTTTTGAAGCTTTTAAGTCGCTTTGGGAGAAAGGCCTGCTCTACCGCGACGAGCGCATGATAAACTGGTGCACCCGCTGCGGGACCGCGCTCTCCGATATAGAAGTGGAACATGAAGAGGAAAAATCAAAGCTCTGGCACATCCATTATCCGCTGGAAGACGGCTCCAGGGGTTTGGTGGTAGCCACTACCCGCCCGGAAACCATGGTCGGAGACACCGCCGTGGCCGTGAACCCGGAAGACCCCAGGTATAAAGCCCTGATCGGCAAAAAACTGAAGCTCCCCCTCACGGACCGCCTGATCCCCGTCGTAGGCGACGCCGAAGTGGACCTGGCTTTCGGCACCGGCGCGGTCAAAGTTACCCCAGCCCACGACCCGCTGGACTTCGAGATAGGCCGCCGCCACGGGCTTGAGACCATACAGGTCATAGATTTCGACGGCAAGATGAGCAACTACTGCCCGGAAAAATATAAGGGGCATAGCGTGCAAGCGGCGAGGAAGGAAATGCTGGAGGACCTCAAAGCCGGGGAGTTCCTGGAAAAAGAGGAACATTACAAGCATGCCGTCAGCAAGTGCTACCGCTGCAATCAGCATATCGAACCGCTGGTCTCCGAGCAGTGGTTCGTAAAAATGAAGGACCTGGCCGCGCCCGCGATAGCCGCGGCTGAAAAGGAGGAGGTAAAGTTCTACCCCGCCTCCTGGAAAAAACCTTTTATAGAGTGGCTGAAGAATATCCAGGACTGGTGCGTTTCCCGCCAGATCTGGTGGGGTCACCGCATCCCCGTCTGGTACTGCGCGGAATGCGACCGGAATCACCTACCTTTGGTCTATCTGTATGATGGCTCCAAAATGGGCCTTCTGCGGAGAGATCTCCCCGTACTCGACCAAGTTGGCAACATCAACAACCTGGTGCTTTTACCGGGAAAACGTAACGATTCCCATCCCATACTCAGCCTTCATAAGCCGGAAAAGTGCCCGAAATGCGGCAACCACGATTCGCTGATCCAGGACCCCGACGTGCTGGACACCTGGTTCTCATCCGCCCTCTGGCCCTTCTCCGTTTTCGGCTGGCCGGAAAAAAGCGAGGAGTTAAAATATTACTACCCGACCTCGGTACTGGTGACCGGCTACGAAATACTTTATCTCTGGGTCGCCCGCATGGTCATGAGCGGCATTGAGCACATGGGAACGGTCCCCTTCAGCAGCGTCTACGTGCACGGCATCGTGCGCGACAAACACGGCAAGAAGATGTCCAAGTCCCTTGGCAACGTCATCGACCCGCTGACCATGATAGACAAATACGGTACCGACGCCATGCGCTTCACGATACTGAGCCAGGCTATCGGCGGCAAGGACATTCCTTTCTCGGAAGAGGCTATCGTAGGCGGCAGGAATTTCGTCAACAAGGTCTATAATGTTTCCCGCTTCATCCAGATGCACCTGCCCGAGGCCCCGCGGCCCATGGCGGCCGTGCCGGGGAACCTGGAACTCGCCGACGAGTGGATACTCGAGCGATACCATAAAACGCTGGAGGAGGTCAGGGTTTCTATGGCGGATCAGGATATCCCCGCGGCCCTGAACGCTCTTTACGGCTTCCTCTGGGACGAGTTCTGCGACTGGTACCTGGAATTGGCCAAGCCGCGCCTGGAAACGGCGGACAAGGACCGCGTCCTGGGCCTGCTCTTGCACGTCTTCGGCGGCACGCTCAAAGCGCTGCACCCGTTCATGCCCTATGTGACCGAAGAGATCTTCTCAGGCCTTAAACCCTACCTGGGCTCCGACAGGCCTTTTCTGCTGAAGGAAGCTTATCCCTCGGGCGTCAAGGACCCTGGCGGGACCGCGGACGCGGGCATGAGGAAGCTCATGAGCATCATCACCCAGGTCCGCATGGTGCGCGCCCAGCTCGAGATCTCTCCGGCCAAGGCCATAACCGCGCTGGTCACCTCCGCCGACGAAAAGGGCCTCGTCTTCATTCAAAAGCACCAGGACTACATTAAGCGCCTGGCCAAAGTGGAGAAGCTGGATATAGCCGCCGGCCTGGCCAAGCCGCCCCACGCAATAACCTCATTATCGGGCTCGTTCAATATCTATATCCCGGTGGACGGGGTCGTGGACCTGGAGAAAGAGCGCGGCCGCCTGGGCAAAGAGATAGACAAACTGACCGGGGAGTTGGCCTCTTCGGTAGAACGGCTTAAGAACGAGAATTTCGTGAACCACGCCCCGAGGGAAGAGGTGGAAAAAATAACCCTGCGCAAAGCCGACGCCGAAAGCAGGCTGAACCGCCTGAGGGAAATAACCAAAGACCTCTCATGAAAATAGACCTGAAACTCAGCAGAAAACTCTGGATACGCAAAGACAGGGAAGAATATTTTTTAAGCGGGGTCATAATGACCTGCGTGATAGCCGGCTTTGTGTCCTCCTACTGGCATTTCTCCGACAGGATCACGGTAAAACAGAAGATAAAGATCCAGCAGAAGGAGATCACGAAGGCGGAAGAATTCCAGAAATTGAGGGAAGTGGGGTATTTCGCGCCCAAGCTGCAGGTCGGTACTACGCAGTATTACAAAATGGAGGAGAAAAGCTCCCTCCCCGCCATCCCCGATCTGCCGGAGGAAAACGATGGCAATTAGGCTGTTTTTACTCGCGGCGCTCGCGTGCCTCGGCCCGGCCCTGCCGGCCGCGGCGCAGTTCGACTCGGATAAGACCCAGCAGGCCTTCGACTACACGCCCGCCGGCGATGAAACTCCGGAGATACAGCAGGACAGCGTCTCCGTGGATTACGGCGACGCGGAAAAGATAGACGACCCCATAAGGGGCGTGTTCATGGTCTCAAAAAGCCGCTGGAAAAACTGGGTGGCGAGGTCCGTATACCTGCTGATCATGGACATCGCCCTGATGATAGTGCTTCTCTCCCTCCCGAAGAACGAGGAGCACAATATCATCATCGCCTACGTACTTTCGGGGTCAAGCGCCATACTCAGCTTCTGGGTCTTTCTTTGCGCCTGGCTTCTTTTCCGCCTTAACGCCCCCGCCTGGCTGATGATACTCCCGCTGTCGCTGGCGATGGCGGTCGTGACATACATCGTCCTGATGAAAATAAAGCGCTCCGACGTCTCGCTAGCCGAATTGAAGGAATCCTTCCAGAAGATGAGCGCTCTTTCCAATGAAGACCGGCGGCTGGTGTCGATGGAAGGCACTCCGGGCGACTGGCCCGACAGGGATTTTATAAAATAGGCGGGTTCCGGGAACCGCGCAGAGAAACGCATAGGGGAGAGGCAAGTTGCCTCTCCCCTATGCGTTTTATCCGCCTGCGCGGTTAGAATCTCGCCGAGATAGTGTAGCGGAAGGTATCCCCCAGGTCGCCGAACGGCACCCAGGCGAAATCAAAACTTAAATGCGAGTACCTGAGACCGGCCCCGGCGGCGAATCCTTTCAGCCCGCTGCCCACGTCCTTGTTATGGGTGGTATAGCCGGCGCGCACAGCCGCCGACATTTCGTTCTTAAAGTCGCGGGAGTACTCGGCCCCGCCGGCCACGATAAGGGAGGCGTCCCTGTACTGGGCAAGGTCTATGTCGGCCTTCAGGCCGGGAATAAAGGTATAAGCGAAACCCAGGACCCCGCCAAGCGGCAGAGAATCCTTGCCGCCGCCGAAATTCAGTTTGGAACCGAAATTCCTGACGGCGAATCCGATATCCAGGGGTTTGTCCTCCAACGGCTTGTAATAAAGACCGGCGTCCATAGCCACCGCGCCGGCGGCTTCGGTGTCTATTTTCTCCCGTATATATTTCAGCGTGGCCCCGGCGCCGAAATTCTTCCGTATGCGGTAGGCGTAGCTGAAAGCATAGGCGGATTCCGACGCGTCGAAAAGCCCCTGGGCCAGGAGGGTGTCCTGGGTCCTTGTTTCCAGGCCGGTAGCGGACAGATTATAGATCGAGAGGCCCAGCGCCTGTCTGGCCGCCCCGTCCTGTTTGTCGAAAGGGAGGGCGAAAGCCATGAACTCGTAATTTATATCCTGGAAGTAATTCACGTGCTGGGCGGCGAACTCCGAAGCCGGCAGACGGGTGAGTCCCGCCGGATTATAGTAGGCCGAATAGACGTCGTCCGCGGCGGCCGTATAGGCTTCGGCCTGGGCGCCGGCTTTCGAGCCCGCTCCCAGTTTCAGGAACTGCGCGGCGCTCGTCCCGGCCTCGCTTGACGCGGCCCAAACCGCGCAGGCGCACAAGGCCTGGGCGGCGGAAGCCGCTCCTAACGTTAAAATTATTTTTTTAATGGTCTTCATAAATATCCTCTTGATCCGCAATTGTGCCGTTCCGCCCCGACTGAAAACTGTTCCGCCGTAAAAACCCGGACCTTATCCCCCGCCCCCGGGACCGCCGCACGGGCGTCCCGGGTCCGGGGTGACCGCGTTTACTGGTACTTCGAGGCCTTTATCACGGCCATCTTGAAGAAGGTCTTGGTGTCGCCGACCTTGATCTCTCCAATGTAGACGCCGGAAGCCACTTTCTTTCCGGAATCGTTATTCCCGTCCCAGGGCCATACATTGGTGGTCCCGGCGGAATAACCGGTAAGGTCTATCTCTCTCACCAGCTCGCCGGCGATATTGTACACCTTGAGCGCCATATCGCCGCTGGTCCCTGTCGGCACGAACACCCTTATACAGGTGCCCTGCGTGGTGCAAGGCACCGCGGCCGCGGCGTAACCGCCGGTGGCTACGGCGTCGTTGAGGCTTATGGACTTCGTCCTGGTATTATTGAACGGATTCGGGAAGTTGTACGCCTTCAACTCGTGCCCGGTATAGGCGTAAGCGGTGGAGCCCTCCACCGGCGCCTGCGCCAGGACCACGAAGACCGAGAGATGGTCCACGTTCACCGAGATGGTGTGGTTATCCCGGTCCACGGTCCTGTCCGCGCTTTCCAGCACGTAACGCTGCGTGTTGGGGTTATAGTAGTAAACGTTGAGGTCGGCCAGGGCCGTTGTGGTGGCCTGCGCGGTGTCGTAGCTCAGCGTTATCCTGGCCGGCTGCTGCAGCACATGGCTTATGCCGGCCGGCAGGGAGATGTCGTAGAAGGAACTGAACGGGTTAACGGTCGAACTGCCGCCCGAAGCGGATTTAGTCCGGTAATTGCCCACACGCTGTTCCCGCAGCGCCTGCATGGCGTCGTAAAGGCCCTTAGGAAGGGTGTTCTTAATGGAAGCCAGAGGGGCCGCGGCCCTGCGGACGCCGAGCGCGGAAACTCCGCCGCTGGTCGCGCCGCCCAGGTCGTCGGCCTTGAGCATTTCCACCGTGACGGTGGTGCCCACGACCGCGTAGCCGGAGCCGTCAAGAGCGAACGTGCCGGGCGGGAATTCCACCGCGCCGCGCTCGTCCTCCCCTTCTTCGCCTTCAAGTTCCACGCGACCGCCGCGCATGTTCGTCACCCTCGAAGCGGAGACGGACTTGACGCCGGTATAGAAGTCGTAGACCCGGTCTATCCTGAAGTTATCGCCGGTGGCCTGGTTTATCTCGCTGGTATAGCCCGCCAGCCTTATGCTGAACATACCTTCGGAGGCCGCGGTGCTGTAGACAGCGGTGAAGTGTTTCCTGTTGGACGACAGCTCTATCTGCGACAGCGTCCCGGTCCCGTCCGGCGAAGCTATGGCTCCACCGGAGGAATTCACGGCGCTGGTCGACAGGATGAGCGCGAGGTTGTTGTCGTCCGTGGTTCTGTTGCGGAACGCTTTGGAACAGACGAACTTGACCTGCATGCCGGTGCTCAGCCGCTTTGTGACCGCCATACAGTCGCCGTGGCTGGGCCTGAAGGTCAGGTTCACGGATTTTGTGGCGGTCGACTCGCTCTGGCTGAAGCGCACGCTTCCCTCCGACGGGAAGGTCATGTCGTCGTTACTGGACATCAGCGCCAGCGAGTAATCTATGTCCGGTTTGAAGCCGGAGATGGCGTACCGGGTTATCGTCCTGGAAACGGGGTCGGTCACCACTGTTCCCATGACGAATTCGGTGAAGCCGTCGTTGGCGGCGGCCACCAGGCTGATCTCGTCGCTGTTGGGCTCGGTATAGCCTCCGTTAGCGGTCGAGTCCGGCTTCCTTATCTGTCCGGAAACGGTGCCGCCCTTGACGAGGCTTATAGCGCCGAAGTTGACCATGCCGGAACCCGTTACGGTGAACGTAACGCTGGGCACGGAATAGCCGAGGCTGACGACCCTCATCGTATAGGCGCCGGTAGAGAGCGGGACCGAGAAGCCGCCGCCGGGCTCGGTGATGGCTTCTATATCGCCTATCGGATTATTCTTGGGGATCGTGGCGTACGGCTGGATGAACAGCGCCGCAGCCGGGAAGCCCTGCATATCGCCGAAGGGATAGGACAAGGCTCCGCCGTCGATGGTAGCCACGCTGCCGGTTACACCGCCGGGCACGGGATCGAGCGTGAAGTCCACGGTCGTGGTGGACCTGGTGAGGTCGATCGCGGCATATGAGGTCTCCCTGTAGACCACGGTGCTCATATCCACGCTCTGGTTCTGTTCGCGCGGAGCCGCCGTTATGTCGAAATATCTGGACACGTACGTTGAGACCCACAGCGTATACCGGCCGTCCCTGTTCGTCATGGCCTGAATACTGATGGGGCTCTCGACATATGAAGGCCGGGCCACGACTTTAATGTTGACCAGAGGCACGCCGTCGCGTCCCGACACAAGGCCGCTGATGGACTGGCCCTGCCTGAGATCAAGCACGCCGAGGTCGCGGGTTTCGCCGGCCGAAGGCCTGATGCCTGCGATCACGGCGGGAGAATAATTCTGCGCGCCGAGCCGCATATAACCGAGGTCCCAGCTGGACTGCTCGCACTTCACGTCGTAATAGACGCCGGGCATGACCGGGCCTATGCGGACCGTGCCGTCGGCTTCTATGGGCCTGTTGGAGATACTGGACGCGGCGACATAGTAGCCGCCCTGCACCCACGGGTTAGCCTGGGCGTAACAGCTGAAGTTCGGCGCCAGCAGCGTCACGTTGGTCTGCGTCAGGAGGCTCGCCGAATTCGCGTCGCGCAGCTTAAGCGTGAGCAGCGCGCCCTGCTTCAGCGTCACATTCTGGCTGCTCAGGTCGGACTGCATGCCGTTCGGCGACGAAGCCGCGTCCGGGAACCGGAGCGGGGCCGCCACGTATTTGATGATACCGTTGGAGTCCCTGGTGTCCCTGACCTCCAGGGTGTAGAACTCCCCGCCGGGCAGCCGGACGAAGGAGTAGGGCACCGAGTTGGCCAGCGAGTTGGTGCCGGCGTTGCCCAATGCCACGGTAGTCGACCGGACCACCTCGTTGCGCCTGTTCCTTAAGGTCAGCATGAGCGTCCTGGCGTCCTGCACGCTGTTCTCTATGGAGACTGTGCCGGATATGTTCCAGCCGTCTATCAGCGTGAAGTTCACCGCACCGGTGCTGACGGACAAACCATCCGCGATAACGCGGTTATTGCTCGTGTAGTCCAGGGCCCTGATGTTCACAATCTTTTCCTGAGGCGCCACCGACATTTCGCAGGTGGTACAGAGCTTCAGGGGCCTTGTCCTTATCACGTATACGCCTTCCTGCAGGCCTCTTATAGTATACGTACCGGCCTGTGAGATGAAGCCGACGCGGGTCCTGGTGGGGTCGAAGACCGCGGTGGTCATGGCCGTACCGAATGTATTCAGGTCCCTGCGCACGGCCTCTATAGGCATCACGGCGGTATTGTCGAAAGCCGGATAGCCGGAAGGCAACGTGTACGAGGAACTGAGTATCGCCGCGCTCATTGTATTGAACCGCGGATTGGAGACCTGATTGGTTATAGCGCCGGCTATCTCATAGGTCTGGTTCGTCAGGTTCACCACGACCGCGACGGTGGAGCCGCTCACAACGTTGATGATGGTCCTCCGGCTCATGCCGGTCTTGCTGTAAGTGAAGGTGATCTCCAGGGTCTGAGTCTCCATGCCGGTAACATTGAACGTCGCGCTGGAGGGATACTCCACGAAGTTGGGCAGGCAGTTCCCATTCGCTCCGCACGGAGTATTTATGGACGGGAGATAGAAATTCTGCCCGACCGAGTACGGATTTTCGGACTGGGTTACGCTGACGCTCATGGACACGGAGCTGAAGTCCACCGCGGGCGTGGTCGGCAGTATAATAGTGCCGAAGATGGCGCCGGAAGCCATGGCGAACTCGAAGTCGCTGTAGCCGTTGGTGGTGGAGATATACACCTGCTTGGGGAAGCCGCCGGGCACCGTGAACTCGGCGTTGTCGCCATTGTCGCGGTTAAAGTCCAGGTTCGCGAACAACTGGTACGTGGTGCCGGAGTCCAGGCCGGTTATGGTGAACGTGCTCTGGGCCTGCGTCACGCTCGTGGCGACATAGATCTCGGTCCAACCGTTGGTGTAGGTCTGCGGCGACCAGACGTTGACGTTCACTTTGATCGGCTGCAGCCAGGAGTTAGAGAAGTCCCAGCCGGGCTTCTGGAAAGAGTGAGTATCGCCGGAAACCGTAACCCTTCCCTGTATTATAGAACCCGTACCGAAGTCGGGCATATCGAGGCCCGTTATATCGGAACCGGCTACGACCACCGGCCCGCTGCTCACGCCGGAGTAGCCGGGCATCTGGGCGCGTATCATGTAAGTCCCGGGGTCTACGCCGAAGATGTTGTAGGTGCTGACGGTGACGCCGGGATTGAGCCAGACGCCGCCCCAGCCGCCGGTTATGGCGCTGGACTGGACCACGGGCATGGCGTTGACCGAGATCCACGACCCGTTGAGGTTGGGAGCCCCGGCCGGCAAGCTCACAAGACCGGATATATTCGCTTTGCGGGTGAACGGAGGCAATGTCAGTTCAAGACCGGCCGAACCGACATAGACGGTGGTGCTTACCCGGCCGTAACCGGAAAGTTCCGCCTCCACGGTATACGTGGACGCTTCCACGTCGAAGCGTATCCTCCTGCGGGTGACGAACTGGTTGGTGGAGGAATCCCACCTGCCGCCGTCGTCGATCGTGGTAGTGCCCGCCTGGATCCGGAGGCTGCCGTTATAATTGCGGCTCCAGTCCGTGGTATGTATGTTTATCCAGCCCCACTGGTCGAATTGCTGAGTAGTGCCGCCGGAGAGGGACGGGATCAGGACCAGCGCCGGCGCGCGTCTCAGGCTGGCGTTAGCCGTGGCGCCGTTGAGACCCACTACCACCTGCGTGCTGACCATGCCATACTCTTCTTTGCTGAACTGGAAGTTATACTGCCCGGCGCCCAGCCCGGGGATGGTGTAATTGCCGTTCACGTCGGTGGTCGCCTGGCCCCAGCCGAAAACGCCGTACGTATTCACCATAACGCCGGCAAGCGGACGCTGAGGACTTGTACCGGCGTCGGTTACCTGGCCGGAAACCTGGGGAACCACTACGTTCACCCTGAGGCTGTCGTTCTTGAGACTGCCGGCTTCTATCCTGACGAAGTAGGCCCCGGTCGGCACCACGCCGCCCATGTTTATCCAGGGATTATATCTGCCTTCCCAGAATGTCTGGCCCGGATTAGGCTGACCCCAGCCCCAGGTTTCCCAGACGGCCGTGGGAACCACGCCCGTTCTGAAAGGCCTGGAAGAGACCAGCACGTGCCAGTTCATATTCGGATCGCCCATGGCGAAGTTGATATATACCCTGTCGGAATCGCCGTCCCCGTTAGGAGTGATCGTTACCGTCATGGAACTGGCCGACAGGTTGTTGTAGGCGCCGGTGGAGACGTTGGCGGCGGTTATGCCGCCGTCCGCCATTACCTGGACGCCCATATAGAACGTGTTGGGCCAGCCGAGGTTATATGCCAGGCCGATGTTCCTGTAGCCGGCCTGGGTGGGCTTTATATAGAAAACCGCCGATGAAGCGTTTACCGCGAACGGTATAGTGCTTGACACTGTAGCTACGGCATTGGGATCTATGGCGAAACCCACCGAGCTATCCGGGTCATAGCCATAAGTTCCCATGTTATAGGCGTAGGCGCCGACGGTCGCGATATAGACATTGGTCGGAGATATCGGGGCGAGGTTCCAGCATCCGTCCCTGGATTCGGCCAGCATGGCGGTAAATTCATTCCTGGGGACCGCCATATTGTAACCGTTCATACTGTCCGCCAGCCTGAAGCTCATATTCTGCGCGGTGCCGGGCGCAAGGGTCATCGCGGGCTGGCCGCTGACCAGCGGCTGGGCGTTGAGGCTGTTGCTGGAAGTTCCGACATGGAATACAAGGCTGTTGTCGGTCTGCATGCCGGGCATTCCGGTCATGCCGCCCTGACAGGGCATGTAGAGCTGTTGTATGGCGAAATAAACGGAGGTACCGGCCGCGAGGCCGCCCGCGGGCACGATGTACTGCACATTATTGGCCGCCATATACGAGCCGGGAGCGGGCGGAGGGACCGTAAGGTTGGTCGTATTATAGGTAATATTGTTCAGACTGACCCTTACATATCCGGGGCCGGGACTGGTCGTATTCAAAGGAGCGTAGAAGTTATTCGGCAGGCCGACCATGATGACGCCGCCGGCAGCCAGGCCGTTCACGCGCACGGTGACGGTAGTGGCCTGCACTACGCTGCCAGCCGCAGGGGAGGCCGGCAGGACCGAGGCCCAGCCTTCGCCTGACGCGCCCGTACCGCCGGATATCTGGCCGGCGTCGTACAGCGTGAAGTCGCGGCCGGCGACATAGGCGGCCGAGCCCACATAGATAGGTTCGGGGCCCTGGTTATACGGCTCATACGCGCCTTTCGCTTCGTCCGTCTCCGGCATCCTGTTATTGTTGCCGTCGAGGAAAGCTTTCAGGTAATAAGTCTGGTCGCCGGGGACCTGCAGGTCATAGCTGACGGGCCATACTCCCGTGGTCTGAGTGGTGCTTACCTGGATGGTCCTGACACCCACGGGCATACCCCTGAAGGTGGCCGTATTCCACATCTCAATTACCAGCGCGGTAGCGGTGGAAGCCCCGGCGTAGCTTATACTGCCGGAGATGGTGCCCTGTCCGGCGCCGCCCACGAAGACAGTTTCGGTACTGGGATTTATTTCCAGCAGGATATTGGCGACATGCTGGTTGGCAAGGAGCGGGATGACATTGGGATATATCCCGAAGTCCTCGCCCTGGTCGGGCCTGTTGTTGGCGTTAACGTCCACAAAGCCGCCGATGTAGTAAGTGGTGCCGCTGGCAAGACTGGTGAAGCTGAAATCGCCCGGAATGACCATTGAAGTACCGGTCAGCGCGTTCAGGCCCTGAGTGGTCCTGGGATCCGCGTTGAACAGGCCGACATTGATATTGCCGCCCTGGGTGCCGTTATAACGCACGGTGCCGGCTATGGAGCCGCTGCCCCCGCCGGAAACGCGCAGTGAAACGGTGTAAGCTCCGGTTATGCTGTTGCCGTACGAGGTGGCGGCTATAGTGTAAACGCCGCTGTCGTTGAGCGTAACGGCGTTGATCTTGGAGTTGAGGTTGCCGGCCCCGTCGTCGTCGTACGCGGTCAGGTCGTAGGGGTAGTTGACGTCGGCGCTGCCCATGGACGGCCCGTACAGATAGAGATAGGTATCCGAGAACCCGGTCCCGGTCATCTCCACGGTAACGATATCGCCCGCGGTGCCATAGAAGGAATAGTAGTCCGTATAGGCCGAAGTCTGGCCCCTGTCCGAACTAATGCAGTCGGAAGTATCCAGGGTCCCGTTCAGGTTCTGCCCGGGATCTATCGAGGTCCTGGAACAGACGGAGAAGTTCTTTTGTTCCGCCGGGTCGAAGCTCATGATACCCTGGTTCAGGGCCTTGGTCTGGCCCCAGGCCTCGTTCCTGTCGGGAGTGAAGTTGGAGTTGGAATCCACGTAAGCCCGCACCATGAACCTGGCCTCGCTCGGCAGGTTGGTGAACGAATAGGGGATCGATGTCTGGTTCGGCGAAGAAGCGTACGTGTACGTGGCCACCCTTATCGGGAGCTCCATGACCGCCTCGTCGGAGTCGAATTTGAACAGCTGTACGCGCACGGTGCCGGAGGCGGTGCCGCCCTGCACGCGCACGGTGCCGGAAAGCGAGTCGGCGCCGGTCGGACCGCCGGTCCCGGGATCGCTGAGCGCGATACTATTATTGAACGAGAAGGGAACCGCCTGGGACACGTTTATCGGGTTCGGAACGGTCCCGTGCGACTCGAAAGCGGGATCATAGATGCCGTTATTGTTCGAATCCACGAAAGCGTCGACGAAATAAATATCGTAGGACAAGCT
>Ga0334722_10000546_pt1 | contig 54538 bp, 57 predicted proteins | sample C3_bottom_MG_FD_207210 | JGI IMG/M metagenome (GOLD analysis project Ga0334722, IMG submission 207210) | Sediment microbial communities from Yellowstone Lake, YNP, Wyoming, USA - C3_bottom | ecosystem: Environmental > Aquatic > Freshwater > Lake > Sediment | place: USA: Wyoming | collected...
ACTATAAATTTTGCAGCTTTTAAGGCACCAAAGCCGAATATATCTCTGGATAAAGCCTGATGTTTGATTTCCAGTATTTCATCTTTTCCGGCGAATATAACCTGATGTTCTCCTACTATTGTTCCCCCTCTTAAAGCCAGTATTCCTATTTCATTTTTCTCCCTTTTTTGAGTTTTGCTGTTTCTTCCGTATACAAACTGCATCTGGTTATCCAGTTCCTTATTTATAGCATTGGCTATCATTAGGGCGGTTCCGCTGGGAGCATCCAGTTTTTGATTGTGGTGTTTTTCTATTATTTCTATATCAGAGGTATCTGCTAAAACTCTTGTTGCCTCTTTTACAAGATTAATGAGAAGATTGATACCAAGGGACATGTTAGCAGAGGTAAATATAGGGATTACTTTGGAAGCTCTTTCAATAGCTGCCAATTCGTCGTTGCCGAGTCCTGTGGTGGCGATAACCAGAGGTAATTTTTTTTCTGAAGCGGTTTTTACTAAATCGGGTATTGCTGAATGATGCGAAAAATCAATGCATACATCAGCTTCTTCTTGTACTGATGATAAATTTTCGTATACAGGTATATTTGGAATCGGATTCAAATTTCTATCGACTCCGGCTACAACTTGAACATCAGGGTCATTTTTGGCCAGCCTTATTATGACTTGCCCCATCTTGCCGTTACATCCGTGAACAATGGTTCTTATCATACATTAGTCCCCCTTTATGGTGAGACCGTAGTTTATCATTTCTTTCTTGAGAATCTCGAGGTTCTTTGGTGTCATGGTGGTAAGAGGAAGTCTCAGCGGTCCTACATTCATGCCCATAAGGTTCATAGCTGTTTTGACCGGTATCGGATTGGTTTCTATAAATAGTGCGTTTATTAAGGGGTTCATCTTGAATTGTAGTTCTCTGCTGCCTTCTATATCACCTTCTAAGAATTTGTATACCATGTCATGGGTATCCTTTGGTAGGATATTTGCAACAACCGAGATTACGCCTATACCTCCGAGAGCTAAAATCGGCACCACCTGGTCGTCATTTCCGGAGTATATAGCGAAATCTTTGCCGCATAGCCTTGCCATTTCAGCAACCTGGCTTATATTCCCGCTTGCTTCCTTAATAGCTACTATATTTTGATGTTTGGAGAGTTCGTAAAGAGTTTCAGGATTTATGTTCATTCCTGTCCTTCCGGGAACGTTGTATATGATTATTGGTGTGTTTACGGCATCTGCGATGGCGGCGAAGTGTTCTATCAAGCCTTTTTGCGTTGTCTTGTTGTAATAGGGTGTAATTACAAGAAGCCCATCCACGCCTACCGATTCTGCCCATTTGCTCATCTTGATGCTGTATGCCGTGTTGTTGGTTCCGGTTCCTGCTATTACCGGTATTCTTTTATCGACCTTTTTTACCGTGTATTCTATTGCAGCTTTCTTTTCATCCTCTGTCATTGTTGATGCTTCGCCTGTCGTACCGCAGATTATGATAGCATCTGTTCCTTCGGCTATGTGCCATTCTATAAGTTCTCCCAGTTTCTCAAGATTTACTCCGTTTTCGGTAAAGGGTGTTACTATTGCAACACCAGAACCCTTAAATAACATACAAATCATCCTTTCTTAATATTTTTATAAAATTATAATTTTTTAAGCAAGAGTTCCGCAATTTGAACGGCATTGGTTGCAGCTCCTTTTCTGATATTATCTGCAACAATCCAAAGATTTAGCCCGTTTTCGATGGTGTCGTCCCTTCTTATTCTGCCGACGAATACCTCATCCTTATCATCTGCAATGGTTGGAAGGGGATAGAGATTCTTTTCCGGTTCATCCAGTACTACAACTCCAGGACTATTTTTTAGGATTTCTACAACTTCTTTTATTTCAAAAGGTTTTTCAAACTCAATATTTACCGATTCGCTGTGGCAGTTAAAAACTGGTACCCTGACTGTTGTAGGAGACACTTTTATGGAAGGGTCCCCCATAATCTTTTTGGTTTCGTTTACCATTTTCATTTCTTCTTTTGTATAGCCGTTTTCCAGAAATACGTCGATATGAGGCAGGCAGTTGTTGAAGATGGGGTGAGGATAAAACCTTGGTTCTTCTTGGTTAATTCCTCTTTTGAGATCTTCAATTCCTTTCATACCTGAACCCGATACCGCCTGATAAGTAGATACCACCACCCTTTTTACTTTGAACCTATCATGCAGCGGTTTCAGAACCACAACCATTTGAATGGTGGAACAGTTTGGATTTGCGATTATTCCATTGTGTTTAAAGGCATCCTCAGGATTGACTTCCGGCACTACAAGAGGCACATCCTCATGCATACGCCATGCGCTGCTGTTATCTATTACTACTATTCCCTTGGATGCTGCAATAGGGGCAAATTTAAGACTTGTAGATGCACCAGCCGAAAATAGAGCAATGTCGATTTCCTTATTGTCAAAAGAAGTTTCTGTTAGCTCTTCGACAATATATTCTTTTTCGGCAAATTTAATAGCACTTCCTGCTGATTTTTTTGATGCAAAGAGATATAAATTTTTTATGGGGAAGTTTCTTTCTTCGAGGACCTTCAGGAATGTCCGTCCAACCATTCCGGTGGCACCTACAATTGCTACATTAACTTCTTTCATATTTTTACCTCCTTAAAGTTAATAAAAAAAACTAGTTTAAGCACTAGTTTCTGGTAATAATTATATTATTCCCTAATGAGATTATTCGTGTAAAAGTTTTAACATTAGGTATAATACAACATTACCAGATAGCGCTCCATCAACCTTCATTGATGACAGTCTTACTGCTCTTAACAGCAAGACCAGGAACTAAATAGTAAGGTATTTAGTCCTTCGGCGATCTTTCCTTTCGATATACCTCATGGAATCCTTACCTTCTCGGTATATCTACTCTTAAAGACCGCACCTCTATCTGGGGATTCTATATATTATTTTAATTTTAATATTAACACTGAATTTTTATTAAGTCAATACTTGCGCAGAGGACGGTTCCTTGTCCAAAATTTCTATAAATTTTGTATTATGTAGTCACAGTATTGATGCCTTTTTGTTATAATATTAACATACGTTATATATCAGGAAAGGAGTTGTTTTATTTATGAGCTTAAGACAAAAATTTGAAGAATTTAGTACCTGGGCAGGAATAGTTGGATGGGCTACAACAATTGGCGGTGCTATACAGGCAATTTTTGGTCTTTTTGCTTTTGTCATAGGTGCTTTGCCCGGAATAATAACCCTGATTTTGGGTATCAAACTTTTGGGAGCAAAGAGGTATGCTAAAAATTTAGCTGTGTCGCAGGAATTAGAAGAACAGGATTTGATATTATTGATTCAGGAAATGAATACTTATTTTAAAATTCAAGGGGTACTGATTATAATAGGCGTTATAATTTTTATAATAGCTGTGGCATCGGGTATCATTGCAGGCCTTTCCAGGTTTTAAATTTTATCAACTGGAAATTTTATCTTAGCACATGTATCCCTCCTGAATATACTGATTAGTAGTATATGAAGGAGGGATATTCCTTGATAATTCATGTGGTACGAGCAGGAGAATCCTTATGGTCCATTTCCAGAGCTTATGGTATTAGTATACAAAGAATAATCGAGGCAAACGGTATTCGGGAACTGCCCCATTTGATACCGGGTCAGGCATTAATAATTCCATCTGTTGAAAGAACCTATACCGTTCAGGCAGGAGATACACTTTGGTCTATAAGCAGAAGGTTTAACGTTCCGGTTGATAGGCTTATGGAAGTAAACCATATTTCAAATCCCAATCTAATTAATCCAGGTACGGTAATTAGGATTCCCGAAAAGGCAAAAAATTTTGGAAGTATTGAGGTTAATGCATTTATCGAGCATGTTTCAAGGGAAGTGGATATTCAAACCGTAAACGAAGTGGGAAGATATTTGACCTATATAAGTCCTTTTAGTTATCAGGTAAATTCGGATGGCAGTTTAAATCCGCTTTTGGATGAAGGTATTTTAGAAACTGCGCGACGCCACAGGGTTGCTCCTATGATGGTTATTACAAATTTTAGAGGAGGTAATTTTGATACCGAGCTTGTTCATGGAATTTTAACAAATGATTCTGTTCAGCAGAATTTGATAAGAAGTGTTCTTGATGTTTTAAGACGAAAGAATTATTATGCTTTAAATATAGATTTTGAAAGAATTCCTCCGGAAGATAGAGAACGTTATAACAGCTTTTTAAGAAAAGTAGTTAATGCTCTGCGCTCGCAAAACTATCCCGTATCCACATCGCTTGCTCCAAAGCCTTTTGATATTAGAACGGGTCCATGGCACGGTGCCCATGATTATAGAGCGCATGGCCAAATTGTTGACTTTGTGATATTGATGACCTATGAATGGGGTTGGTCGGGGGGACCTCCTATGGCTGTAGCTCCTATTAATGAGGTAAAAAGGGTAATCGATTATGCCGTTACGGTTATACCACCCAGAAAGATAATGATGGGTATGCCGCTATACGGCTATGATTGGGTTCTGCCGTATATGCCAGGAGGTGAATGGGCACAAAGGGTTGGTCCACAGGAGGCTTTAATGATAGCTGCAAGGTTTGGTGTAAATATTCAATATGACGAAAAGGCCCAGTCACCTTTCTTTAACTATACCGATAGGCAGGGTGCCCGCCATGTTGTTTGGTTTGAGGATGCAAGAAGCGTTAGGGCGAAATTTGAACTGGTAAACCAACGGAGGCTAAAAGGTGTGAGCTATTGGGTACTCGGGGTTTCCTTTACTCAGAATTGGGAGGTTTTGGACAATTTATTCCGGATTACCAAAATAGCAACTTGATTGATTTTTTGTTGTTGAATTTATTTTCCCTAAGTAGTAAAATTAATCCAAGAATACAAAGAAATCTTTGAAGGGATGGTTTTATGATATACGTAAATAAGGAAATAGAAAATATGAGGGATGAACTGACCAAGATAAGGAGGTATTTTCATTCTTATCCCGAACTCAGTTTTGAAGAATACGAAACCTCCGAGTTTATTGCTTGTTTTTTGGAAAAATTAGGGATTGAAGTTCAAAGGAATGTTGCCAAAACCGGTGTTGTTGGTTTTTTAAGATGTGATGGAGCCCAAAAAACCTATGCTTTTAGAGCAGATATGGATGCCCTACCGATAGATGAAGAGACCGGAGTGGAATTTGCTTCGCGTAAAAAGGGCGTAATGCATGCCTGCGGACACGATGGGCACATGGCAATTTTACTCGGACTGGCAAAGTTTCTTTCCGAAAATAGTGAAAAGCTTCAGGCAAATGTTTTATTCATTTTTCAACCTGCCGAAGAGGGAGCCGGCGGAGCTTTTCCGATGATAAAAGAGGGAATACTAAAGAAGTATAATGTAGACAGTATATTTGGCCTTCATATATTTCCGGAGATAGAAGAGGGCAGGGTTGGGGCACGTCCCGGTGTTATGATGGCCCAGACCGGTGAAATAGATATAAAGATTAAAGGTAAGAGCGGACATGGGGCAATGCCGCATAAAACCATAGATTCAATTGTGGCTGCTTCCCACTTTATAAGTGCTCTTCAATCCATTATAAGCAGAAATGTGGACCCTTTTGATAGTGCGGTGATAACAATAGGTAGGATTAGCGGAGGCGAGAAGAGAAACATTATAGCCGAAGAGGTTATATTAGAGGGAATATTGAGAGCTTTTAAGGAGGAAGTGTTCCAGCTTCTTAAAAGCAGAATAAGGGATATAATGGTCGGTACAGAAAGGGTTTTCGGTGTACGAATTAGTATAGATGAAAGAGATTTATATCCTGCTGTTTATAACGATGAGGATTTATTTCCGGTGCTCGTTGCCAGTGTAGGCAATGAAAATATAGAAATTATAAACCCTCTCATGATTTCAGAAGATTTTTCCTATTATCAAAAGGAAGTTCCCGGTATATTTTTTATGCTGGGGTGTAAAAATGAAAAAAAGGGATATGTACATACCCTTCACAGCAATAAATTTAATTTTGACGAAAGAGTACTATTAATAGGAGTGCAGGTTTTTGTAAACATTTTAGTAAATTTAAAGGCCTTTAAGTGGACATAATAAAAGATGGATATAATATAACAAATTTGGGTAGGTGAAAAATATGGACAGGGAAAAGGATATGATAAGCAGCGACGAATTGCTCAAGTATGAAATTGCGGAAGAATTAGGGCTTATTGACAAGCTAATAAAGTTTGGATGGGGCGGCTTGACGGCAGGTGAAACGGGGCGTATAGGAGGATATATTTCTAAAATGAAGAGGAGAGATAAAAAATAGAGATTCAATTTTTTTCCTATTGAAGATGTAGTTTTTTTGATATAAAATTAAGAAAAGAGTTAAAATTTGTGGTACATTTTTTGGTTTAACAAATATAATTTTAATAAAGGCATTAAAAATAGGGGGCCTTTTTATATGTTTGACCTGTGTAGTAAAATATGTAGGATAGTTTCCGGAATTCCGCGGGGAAAGGTGATTACCTATAGTCAGCTGGCGGAAGCTCTGGGCGACAGGCGTAGAATTAATATGGCTCTCTTGATGCTTTGTCAGAATCCTTATCGTAGTAGGATACCCTTTCACAGAGTTATACCCGAAACAGGGGAAGTGAAGAATAACATATTTTCAATAGGGAGGGTAAATATTCAGAAGAAGCTATTGGAAATGGAAGGTATTGAATTTGAAGGAGATAGGATTTCGGATCTATCAAAATATTTATGGAGTTTCGAAAAAATTGACATGTAATTTTTATAATCCCGTTTATGGGATTTTTTATTTTATTATCAGAGGGCGAGGAGGATTTTTATGCGCTATTATAAGATTAAAATTGTAAATGCTTTTACCGATAGCAGGTTCTGCGGGAATCCGGCAGGGGTTGTCTTGGGAGATGAAGAGCTATCGGAGGGCGAAATGAAAAAAATAGCTCGAGAACTCGGATATTCGGAGACGGCTTTTATTTTGAATTCCAATAGAGCGGATTTTAAAATTAAGTATTTTACACCTCAGGAAGAGATAGATTTATGCGGCCATGCAACAATTGCGAGCTTATATGCATTGTTTGAGGAAGGTGCATTGGGTCTTGGTGATGGGATAGCTAATATCAGGCTGGATACGAAGGTGGGAATTCTTAATACATATTTGGAGATTAGGAACGGCGGTTTGGAAAAAATCATGATGGAACAGGCATTACCGCAGTTTAGAGATATAGATGCCGATTATGATAAATTAGCCGATATATTAAATATTGATAAAAAATATTTTAGAATGGACATACCATTAAAAATAGCATATACGGGTCTCTGGGATTTGATGGTGCCCATTATAAATAGAGAAATTATTGATGGGATTGTTCCGGACTTTGAAAAAATGAGGAAATACAGTGAGGAAAATGATATAGTTTCATTCCATCTGTATTCTATTGGGGGTAATAAATTTTTGTACACCAGAAATTTTGCTCCTGCCGTCGGGATTAACGAGGATCCGGTTACCGGGACATCCAATTGTGCTCTGGTAGGCTATTTATTGAGTATAGGCCTTTTGGATTTTACGGCAGATAAGATTTTGGTGGTTGCCGAACAGGGACATGCTTTGCAAAGACCTGGTAGGGTGTTTGTGGAAGCAATATTGGAACATGGTCTAATAAAAAGAATAATGGTAGGCGGAAAGGCCGTGACTTTTTTAAAAGGTGAATTGATTCTTGATTAATCCTTCTTTAGATTTTTTACGATTTTGCATAGGGATTCTATAAGGCTTTCTTCTAAGTTTTCAAGTTTGAGAACCGATATATCTTCATTTTCGTCTATTATGATCATGGCTTTTGGCATGATATTTATTCCGACTAATTCGGGTCCATTTTTATCCTTAGGATTGTTGGGGAATTTTATTAATCCCGCTGTAACCGTGCAAATGGGAATAAGAATTATATCCTTTACAAAAAGAGGTTTTCCTATGTATGTTTTGGAATCAAGATGGTTATCGATATACGAATGGATTTTTTCAAGATTAAACACTTTTTAACTCTCCTTTCTGTGATATGATGTGTAAATTTATAGAAATTTATACACATTAATATAAGATTTTGAGGAGGGATATGTTGAGCTCGAGGGTTATAGTTGAAAAGTATAATTATAAGGGTGATTTTGTTTTTAGCTGGGATGGAGAAAAAATTTATTTCGATGATGAAAAAATTATAATCAAAAAGGATTGGTTTATACACGACGTTTCTGTAGGATTATTTACCTTTCAAAGAGGAGATTTGCTTACTGAGGTTTTCTTTTTTAATAAATGGTATAATGCATATATGGTTGAAAGGGATGGAAAACTCAAAGGATGGTATATAAACCTGTCAAAACCTGCGGTATTTGAGGATAATAAAATAATATATACCGACCTAATTTTAGATCTTGTAGTGGATAGCGAAGGCAATTTTGAGGTTTTAGATGAAGATGAATATGAAAAAATAAAAGCAGAAATACCGGATTTTGTGCAATACAATATAGACTATACCTTAAAGTTTTTAGTGAACATTTTAAACGATAAGAACATTGATTTTCTATATGAGTTAATTGAATAATATTTAAAGGAGGTAAAATGATTGAGAGATATAATCCGAGTTGAAACCGAGAGTCATTTAAATCATATTAAAGAGTTATTTATGGAATATGCAACTTCTTTGGGAATTAATCTTTCTTTTCAAAAATTTGACGATGAGCTTGCTAATTTACCGGGTGAATATGTCTTTCCGAAGGGGTGCATGCTTTTAGCCATATCTGGAGGGCAAATAGCGGGATGTGTTGCTCTGAGAAGTTTAGGCGATGATATCTGTGAGATGAAAAGGCTATATGTACGCCCTCAATTTCGAGGAAAAGGGTTAGGTAGGAGTCTGGTACAGGCTTTAATTGTTGAGGCCCGAAGATTGGGTTATAAAAAAATGCGTTTGGATACTCTACCCTGGATGAAAGAAGCTATTGCTCTTTATCGATCATTTGGATTTAAGGAAATCCCTCCATATTGTTATAACCCTATTGAAGGTGTACTTTTTATGGAGTTGATATTATAAGAAGGTGGTATATGCTTTATGATAGGGCTTGAAAATGGGGTTGTTAAACTCATTCCGTATCAAAGCGAATGGAAGAAACTTTTTGAAGAAGAAAGGGATTTATTGAATTCAGTATTAGCTGATATTATAGTTGAGCATATAGGTAGTACATCCATTCCGGGAATCCATGCCAAGCCTATTATTGATATAATGGTAGGAGTAAAGGATATTAAAGAAGGTTTCAAATTTATAAAACCTATTGAGAAATTGGGATACGAATATAAGGGCGAATATGGTATTCCAGGAAGATTGTTTTTTATAAAAGAAATTTGCCAAATGAGAACACATCATATACATATGGTAGAGTATTGTTCGGAGTTTTGGAATACCCATCTATTTTTTAGGAATTACCTCATCAAAAACAAGGATGTGGCAAGAAAGTATGAAAAACTGAAAATAGAATTGGCAAGCAAATTTGAAAAGGACAGAAATGCATATACCGAAGGGAAAGCCGATTTTATTAGAGAAGTATTAAAGAAATATAAACAAGAAGAAAATAATGTGGTCTAAAAAAGTTGCATTTAGGTAATTTTTTACAAAGAAATTTTCTTTTTATAAAAAATTCATTTCGGTTACTGGATTTTTTATTTTAAAATCAAAATTATTGTCAAAAATAACTGTCTGTTCGTGGCGGTTATTTTTTTATTGTTTAAATTAATATATAATTTTTTTGCAATGAATTAATTTTAAAATTGCAAAAAAAATTTCATAAAAATATAGAAATGAAATATAAGTTGTGCTATAATTTAATGGGACAAAAAATGACCAGGTTTAGGGGGTTTATTATGGATAAATTGAAAAGAGATGTTAGGGCGAAGAATATAATATATAATCCTTCTGCGAAGGAGTTGAGAGAATTAGCTAAGAAAGATGAACAGACCACAATATTTGGAAGCGCCAATTATATTAGCAAAGTAAGGAATAGAAGTGCTAAAAATACTTATGTGGTATATGAAAAGGGTTTCAAAAAAGGTATAAATCAGCAATATATTGATAAAGAAAAGGCTCTGAAAATTTCTAAAGAAGTAAATGAATACTTAAAAGATAAGGAACTTATATGTCTGGATAGAAAAATGGGTCAGAACGATTTTGTACTTCACTGCAGGCTGTATATAACAAAGGAATATGCCCGAATCGCTTATATGTGGAACAATATGCTTTTTCCACCGGAGGAAGGAAGAGAACCCGATCTGGTAAGCATATATGTTCCTGAATGGCCTGAGAGAATTATTTTCGTTCACCCGGATGAAAGGGTTACCTATATTTTGGGAACCGATTATTTCGGTGAAGCTAAAAAGTCCTTTTTGAGGATGGCTATGTACGAGGCAAAAAAAAGGGGTTATCTTGGTTTTCATGCTGGAAGCAAGGTGTTAAAGGTTAAAGATTATAATGGTAATGTAAAAGAAGTAGGATTTATACTATTTGGTTTGAGCGGTACGGGTAAGACTACCCTAACAATTCATGACCATGGCCTTAAAGGTGATGAAGGAGTTATAATAAGGCAAGATGATGTGGTAGTTATGACCGAGACGGGATATTGTTATGGAACCGAAAACGGCTTTTATATAAAGACAGAAGGTTTAGACGAAAGCCAGAAAGTTCTTTATGATGCCGCAACAAAACCTCATGCCATTTTGGAGAATGTTAAGGTATATGATGATGGGAGGGTGGATTTTGCCAATACCGAGCTTACGTCCAATGGTAGAGGGGTTATATTAAGAAGCGATGTTTTGAATACCGATCAGTGTATAGATATAGATAGGGCTGACAAGATAATATTTATTACAAGAAGAAATAATATAGTCCCGGTTGTTGCAAAGCTTAATCCCGAGCAGGCGGCTGCCTTCTTCATGCTCGGTGAATCCATTGAAACCTCTGCAGGAGATCCTACCAAAGCAGGACAATCCAAACGCGAAGTCGGAACAAATCCCTTTATAATGGGGCCAGAGTATGAGGAAGGAAATAGGTTTTATGAATTTGTCAAAAATAACCCTGATATAGAGTGTTATTTATTGAATACCGGAAGCATTGGCGCAAAGGAAGACTTTAAAGGAGAAAAGATTACCATAGGAGTATCCACCGAGATTATGAAACAAATTGCTCTTGGAAACATCGAGTGGACAGAAGATGAGGATTGGGGATATCTGGTGCCGAGATATATAGAGAATGTGGATTTGGAAAAATATAATCCCAGAAGGTTTTACACAAAGGAAGAGTATAGGAACCTCATAGAGGTTCTAAGAGAAGAGAGAATTAATTGGCTTAAGAAATTTACTGGATTAAAGGAAGAGATTCTTGAATGGATATATGCAAAAGAGTATGTATAAAAATAATTAAGCTTTAGATAGAAAATAAGAGAAATATAGACTTAAAGTTAATTAAATCGGTATAATTATTTTTGACTGGAGTTAATTTATTTTATATACTTATTATTGTCACAATTGTTATGGCGTTGGGCGCGTAGCTCAGCTGGGAGAGCACCTGCCTTACAAGCAGGGGGTCACAGGTTCGAGCCCTGTCGTGCCCACCATATTTTAAAACAGTTTTTAGAAGTTGTAAAACATCCCCAGAAAGTCGAAAGACTTTTTGGGTGAAATACGGCCCAGTAGTTCAGTTGGTTAGAACGCCAGCCTGTCACGCTGGAGGTCGAGGGTTCGAGCCCCTTCTGGGTCGCCATAATTGTGCCTCGGTAGCTCAGTCGGTAGAGCAGGGGACTGAAAATCCCCGTGTCGGTGGTTCGATTCCGCCCCGAGGCACCATTAGTTAAAAATGCGGATGTAGCTCAATTGGTAGAGCGTCGCCTTGCCAAGGCGAAGGTCGCGGGTTCGAACCCCGTCATCCGCTCCATATATTGGCGACATAGCCAAGTGGTAAGGCCGAGGTCTGCAAAACCTCTATCCCCGGTTCGAATCCGGGTGTCGCCTCCATTTTTTTATATATAGCAAAATTTAATACATGCCGGGGTGGCGGAACTGGCAGACGCACAGGACTTAAAATCCTGCGGTCCCTAAAAGACCGTACCGGTTCGATTCCGGTTCCCGGCACCATTTTTATTTAACCTTCAGGGCAGGGTGAAATTCCCGACCGGCGGTAAAGCCCGCGAGCTCTTTTGAGCAGATTCGGTGAAACTCCGAAGCCGACAGTAAAGTCTGGATGGGAGAAGGTGTGAGAGGAGAGCTTTATTGCCTTGAAGTGTTTTCAAGGCTTTTTATTTTTCGGATAGAGGTGTTTTTTAATGCACGAAGTATATATGAGGAGAGCTTTAGAACTGGCTAAAAGAGGCTGGGGCATGACAAATCCCAATCCACTGGTGGGTGCGGTGGTTGTAAAGGACAGGAAAATAGTTGGGGAAGGTTATCATCCGTATATAGGAGGTCCTCATGCGGAAGTGGTAGCTTTAAATGAAGCTGGGGAGAGGGCAAAGGATGCAGAATTATATGTAACCTTAGAGCCGTGCTGTCACTACGGGAAGACTCCTCCTTGCGTAAATAAAATAATTGAATCCGGGATTAAAAAAGTATACGTTGCTATGGAGGATCCGAATCCAAAGGTTTCTGGAAAGGGTATAGAGATTTTAAAAAATAACGGTATAGAAGTGAAAATAGGAATATTGGAGAAGGAAGCAAGAAAGTTAAACGAGATTTTTATTAAATACATAACGACTAATCTGCCTTTTGTAATAATGAAATCTGCAATGTCTTTAGATGGTAAGATTGCAACCTTTTTGGGAGACTCCAAATGGATAACTTCAGAAGAGGCAAGGAAGTTGGTGCATGAGTTAAGGCAAAGGGTTTCGGCTGTTCTGGTTGGTGTGAATACCGTAATCAAGGATAATCCGAAATTAAATGTAAGGCTTCCTGATATGGAAAATGTAAAGAACCCTTATAAAATTGTAGTGGACAGTCTTTTAAGAATTCCATTGAGTTCCCAGGTTATAAGAAATGCTGATGGAAAGACCATAATTGCTGTGACAGAATACGCCGATGAAAGTAGAATAATGGAGCTGGAGAAAAAAGGCATCAAGGTTTTAGTTACTAAGAGTGAAAACGGAAGGGTATCTTTAAAGGACCTTATGGTAAAATTAGGGCAGATGGAAATAGATAGTGTTCTAATAGAAGGTGGAAGCGAAATAAATGCTTCTGCCATTGAAGAGAATATAGTAGATAAGGTAGTATTTTTTATAGCTCCCAAAATTATAGGGGGGAAAACCGCTAAATCATCGGTTGGCGGTCGTGGAGTGCCTTTTGTAGACATGTCCTATCACCTGAAGGAAATGACCGTAAGTAGAATAGGACCGGATATTATGATAGAAGGTTATTTGAAATAAAGGTCGGTGGTGAATAATGTTTACAGGTATTATTGAAGAGGTCGGTGTAGTTGAGGAAATAGATAATAGGGGGAGTTATGCGAGGATTAATATTAGCTGCAAAAAAATTTTGGAAGATACTAAAATAGGTGACAGCATTTCGGTTAACGGAGTTTGTCTTACGGTTACCAATATTTTCAAAAATGGATTTTATGCGGATGTAATGCCTGAGACCTATAGGAGAACAAGTCTTTCTTTATTAAAAAAAGGTGATAAAGTCAATTTGGAGAGAGCTATGAAATTGGACGGGAGGTTCGGAGGGCATATAGTATTAGGTCATGTAGACGGGATTGGTAAGATAATAAGAAAAGAAAGGGAACATAATGCAGTGGTGTATACGATAAGACCTCCCCATGAACTTTTAAAATATATTATTTTTAAAGGTTCGGTGGCTGTAGACGGGATTAGCCTGACGGTTTCGGAATTGGGGGAAAACTATTTTAAGGTCTCCATTATACCCCATACTGCTGAAAATACTACTCTTATCGTGAAAGATGCCGGTGATAATGTAAATATAGAATGTGATGTAATTGGTAAATATGTGGAAAGATTGTTAAATCTTAATAATAATCAAAAAAAGGATATATCCATGGATTTTTTGGAAGAACACGGTTTTCTATAAAATAAAATAGGGAAAAGGGTGATTTATTATGGAAGATAAAGAAAGAATATTTAATACAATAGACGAAGCCCTTGAGGATATAAAAAAGGGCAAGATGATTATAGTTGTTGATGATGAGGATAGGGAAAATGAGGGCGACCTTGTTATGGCTGCTGAGTTCGTAACGCCTGAAGCTATAAATTTTATGGCAAAGTACGGGAGAGGCTTGATATGTATGCCTATAATTGGACAGAGGCTACGGGAACTTGACATACCACCAATGGTAAGCCGTAATGCTGACAGCCACGAAACAGCATTTACCGTTTCTGTGGATGCTAAAATTACGAGAACTGGAATTTCGGCCTATGAAAGGGCTTTAACCATAAAAACCATAATCGACTCTAAAACAAAACCAGATGATCTGGTTAAGCCCGGACATATTTTTCCGCTGGAAGCTAAAGAAGGCGGCGTTTTAAAAAGGGCGGGACATACCGAAGCGGCGGTGGATTTGGCAAAACTCGCAGGTCTTTATCCGGCCGGTGTGATCTGTGAAATTATGAATGATGACGGTACCATGGCAAGACTTCCGCAGCTTTTGGAGTTTGCAAAAAAGCATGGTTTGAAAATAATATCCATTGCGGATTTAATAGAGTACAGAAGAAAGAGGGAAAAATTGATAAGGAGGGTTTCGGAAGCCAGCCTTCCGACAAAATTCGGAGATTTTAGAATTATAGCCTATGAGGATATAATAACAGGTGAACATCATGTGGCCTTGGTAAAGGGTAAAATAGAGGAGGATAGACCGGTACTTGTTAGGGTTCATTCGGAATGTTTGACAGGAGATGTTTTCGGCTCCTTGAGGTGTGATTGTGGAGAGCAGTTGGAAATGGCCATGAGGATGATAGAAGAAGAGGGTTCTGGAGTTATACTATATATGAGGCAGGAAGGTAGAGGTATAGGGCTTTTAAATAAAATAAAGGCATACGAACTTCAGGATAGAGGAAAGGATACTGTTGAAGCGAACATTGCTCTCGGATTTCCACCTGATTTAAGGGATTATGGAATAGGTGCCCAGATACTGATTGATTTGGGAGTAAGGAAGATAAGGCTCATGACAAATAACCCGAAAAAAATAATAGGTCTATCGGGTTACGGTCTTGAAATAGTTGAAAGGGTTCCAATTAAGGTTGAGACGAATCCCATAAACGAAAAATATTTAAAAACCAAAAAGGAAAAGCTCGGTCATATATTATAATTACAGGGGAGGAATTTTTCATGTATAAGCTTTACGAAGGAAAACTTGTAGCCGAAAATCTAAAATTTGCCATAGTTATAAGCCGTTTTAATGAATTTATAAGCAGCAAGCTATTAAGCGGCGCTTTGGATGCTCTAAAAAGGCATGGTGCTAAGGAAGAAGATATTGAGATAGCGTGGGTTCCAGGTGCTTTTGAAATTCCTTTGATTGCTCAAAAGCTTGCCATGTCTAAAAGATATGATGCCGTAATAGCTCTTGGAGCGGTTATTAGGGGTGCAACGCCTCATTTTGATTATGTTGCCAGTGAAGTCGCTAAAGGTATCGCAAATGCTTCTTTAAAATCCGAAATACCAATAATATTTGGGGTACTTACAACGGAGACCATAGAGCAGGCAATAGAGCGAGCCGGAACCAAGGCCGGCAATAAGGGATTTGAAGCTGCTACCGCAGCTATTGAAATGGCAAATCTCATAAAAGATCTTCAAAATAGGGGTTAAGCCCCTTTTTATTTTTAAATGATGAGGTGTAATTTTATTATGGGCAAAGTTGTGGTATTGGACGGCAGGGAAATGGAATTGGGTGATAGATTATATAGGATGGGGTTTGATGTTATATATACCGAAAGGTGCGATGATTTATATCCGGCAATATCCTATCATCCCGATATTATCTTACATCCCCTGAAGAATAATAAGGTAGTGGTGGCTCCTAATGTAAGTAAAAATTTTATTAACAAGCTTTTAGAAAGAGGTTTTGATGTAATAATAGGTGAAACTTATTTAAAAAGAAACTATCCTTTTAATATTGCATATAATGTAGCAAGAATAGGAAATTTAGCCTTTCATAACTCGAAATATACCGATAAAATACTGCGTTCGGAACTTGAAAAAGAAGGAGTAAAATTTGTGCATGTCAATCAGGGTTATACAAAGTGTTCCATTGCGGTGCTCGGAAATAAGGCGATTATTACATCGGATATGGGAATATATAAAGTCACAAAAAGGGAAGGTCTGGATGCTCTCTTAATTAGACCCGGTTTTATTGAGCTGGAAGGTATGGAATACGGTTTTATCGGTGGTGCGACAGGTTTAGTTACTTCAAATACATTGGTTTTTACCGGAAAAATTGATTTTCATCCCGATAAGGAAAAAATAATAGATTTTTTAAATATGCACAAGATAAAGTATATTGAGATTTCGGAAAAAAGGCTAAAAGATGTGGGAACCGTCATGCTCTTGGGAGGACCATTTGAATAAACAAAAATATAATACATATACTACTCTTAAAGAAGGGAGTGAGTAGTTAATGCAGCTACTGTCAATAGGTGCATTGGAAGATATAGAAATCATATACGATAAGCTAAAGTCCAATGTGGATTTTTTGGAAGATAGAGGCATAAAACTCATTATATCACGTTCGGATATAAGCAATGTAAAATTTCTGAACTGCAGCATAGGTAAGAATACAAGGGTTTCTGTGGATACATTGAATTTAATTCGTTTTTATATAGCAAACATAATATCAGATGTTATAGTTTCCCATCAGGAAAGAAAATTGGTAAATAAACTGATAAATAAATATTACAACTATCTTTCTTTGGAAGACAAAAATAGGCTTTTTGATAAAGCGGTTAAGAATCTTCAAAGAGAGGGAAATAGAGAATCTTTAAATATATTGGATAAATCAGATATCTTTTTTTATATTTATGATTTTTTGAAGACTAACGATATATTTATTTTGGAAGGTTTCATAACTTTTCGGTTAAAAGAATACATTAAGCAATTATGCGATGTGGTGGATAAATCGGTTGACGAACTTATTATGGAAAAGGAATATGATGAATTTATAAAGCTTTTAAAATACTTTGTGGATGTTCAGGAGCCCAAGATAGATACTATACACCTCATTTTTGAAGATAAGGATAAATATACCATATTGGATGATAGGAAAAAATCCTTAGAAAAGGATATATTTTATGATTTGAATTTTGAAATAATAGAAGGAGAACTGACCTGCGATGACATACTGATAAGTACATTGATATCTATAGCACCACAACGCATTTATTTACACAATTGTTCTATATACAATAATGCTGAAATAATAGAAACAATAAAAAATGTGTTCGGCGATAAAGTTAAAATATGTAGTGGCTGTGAAATCTGTTCATCCAAGGTTAAGGTTAAAAAGGAATGACCCGGTCTGAAACCGGGTTATTTTTATTTACTGAAGTTATATAGTCTGGTATTTATAATGATTAATATGGTATACTTTTAAAAGAGCACAATTGTCAGAAGGTGGTTTAATGAAGGACTTATTACAGATTTTATTTTTATCGATAATAGGTGCAATAATTGGATGGATAACCAATTACATAGCTATTAAAATGCTTTTCAGACCGCTAAAACCTGTAAAAATTCCAATCATAAACTACCAGTTTCAGGGATTAATACCGAAAAGGAAAGAAGAGATAGCCAGGGCCATTGGAGAGGTTGTAGAAAAAGAACTTATAAGTTTTGAAACTATAATAGACGAGCTCTTTAGCGAAGGAAATAAAAAACTTCTTCTTGGGATAATAAAAAGGAACTTAATAAAGGAAATTTACAAAAAAATTCCAAATGTGGTATTTCCGGCCTTGAGAAATTGGATTTTATCCCAGATTGAGAATTATATGGATAGGGAATTGGATAATTTTGTAGAAAGATATATACATGATATTGTAAGGGAAGGAATAAACAGAATTAGTATAGCTAAGATGGTGGAAGAAAAAATATCCGGTTTTGAACTCGAAAAATTAGAAGATGTAATAATCGGTTTATCAAAAAGGGAACTTAAGCATATAGAGATTCTCGGAGGTGTACTTGGCTTTATAATAGGATTTTTACAGGCGATAGTTTTGAGATTTGTAAATGGCAATTAAAAATTAATAAAAAATTTAAACTCTTGACTTTAAACTTTTATTTTCTTATAATTTAACTGTGAAAAGTTAAGAAATAAAGTGCGATGGAGTTCGCACTATAATAGCCGGAATAAACTGGCTGATAACTCCTAACTTGCCTTTTTAAAAGGGGTTAGGAGTTTTTATTTTTTAAATACCGCGTTCAGGAGGTTGTAACTTTTTATGCAGAATAAAACCATTTGCAAAAAGGTTTTGAGAGATTTGCAAGGGTTAGCAGAATCAAAAAATAACAGTATTTTGGCGGATTTGATTAGTGAAACCATAAAAAGACTTGATGAGGAAGTTTTTACACTTGTTGTACTGGGTGAATTTAAAAGGGGTAAATCTACTTTTATTAATTCGTTACTTGAAAAGTCCGTTGTACCTACTGGCGTTGTCCCTTTAACAGCTATACCCACTCTAATTAAATATGGTGAAAAAGAGAGAGCAGAAATTATTTTTAGAGATGGTGGCAGAAAAGAAGTAGATATAGGCCATCTTATTGATTACGTTACAGAGAAAGGTAATCCTCGAAATGAAAAAGGAGTAAAAGAGGTTATTATTTGTCTTCCTTCAGAACTTCTTAGCCTTGGTGTTGTTTTGGTTGATACTCCTGGGATTGGGTCTATATATCAGCACAATACTGATGTTGCATATTCTTACTTGCCTAAAGCTGATGCAGTTATATTTGTTTTTTCCGCAGATTCACCTCTGAGTAAGAATGAAGCGGAATTTCTAAAGAGTATCCGTACTAATGTAAAAGAACTATTTTTCGTATTAAACAAAATAGATTTGTTATCCGATTGGGAGCTTCAAGAAATGCTATGCTTTTTACGTCAATCTTTAAAGACGGATCTGGCTTTTGAGGATATAAATATCTATCCTGTTTCTAGTAGGCTAGCTTTACGAGCAAAAATTGATAATGATGAAAAACTTTTGGAAGAAAGTGGTATATTGGTTTTAGAAAATGATTTGTATGACTTTATAAGAGATAAAAAAGAAAGAATTATCATAGATAAAGCCATTGATAGAGCTTTTAAATCAATACAGGAGTTGGAGTTTTGCATCAATTTACAGGAAAGATCATTGAACCTATCCATAGAGGAATTAAGTGAAAAAATAAGGTTGTGTGAAGATGAGGAAGAAAGGTTGAGACAGGAACTGGAAAATGTAGTATATATTTTAAATAAAGAGGTAGATAAGTTTTCCTTGGTGATATCGGATGATATTAAGGATTTTTATCGGCAAAATACATCAAAATTGTTAGTTGACTTGGAAAAGCATTATTTTGAAATTTCTAATAAAAAGCTTTCAAATAAAGAAATGTTAGAATGTTTAAACAGTTTCATTAATTCCAGTATTATGAATTTATTGAACGAATGGAGAGTGAAAGAAAGTCAAAAGATATTAGAGATGCTCTATGATGCAATTAGGAAAACGTGTATTAGGGTAAATGATATTGTGAATGAATTATATAATAAAATTTCAATCATTTTTGAATTGCCGACGGAAAAGCTAAGAATAACCGATTCTTATTTTATAGAAATGGAGAGGTTTTATTATAATTTTAATCCAGATTACGGTTTTATTCCTTCCTTTGAAGCGATTGCTTCGAGCAATATTTTACCGAAGATTTTCTTTAAAAATTTACTTTTAAATCAATTGAAAAAGAAAATGATGGAAATGTTTGATAAGAATTGTGGTAGAGTAAGATATGATATGACATATAACTTGAGACAGTATACAAATGAAATTATAAGAGATTTAAGGCGTAACGTTGAAATAATAATAGATGGTGTTCGAAATACCATATACGATATGTTGGATAAAAAACAAAGTCAAACTGTGGAAAAAGAAAAAATGATTAAAATCTATGAAGAGGAGAAAAATAAGCTTGTATTATTAAAAGATAGGTTGATGAAGATATGGGGCTGAATATTACTTAATGTGTGAAAAACTGAGTTACTGGCTAATAAAGGAAGGTTGAATATGCATTATATTTGTCCTGGTTGTTTTAAGATATTCAAAAGCAGTGTAGAAAAAGAGGAATGTGATAGGTCAATGAACCAAATAAAAAAGAGACTGATGAAATAATGTAGAATAATATATAGGCCAAAAAGTTATCTGAAATGTAGAAATATATTGCAACCTGTTTAAAAATTATATATAATACAATAGTGTGACTATGAATAAATTTAAAAAGGCGATGGAGCTCGCCTTAAATGCTTTGATGCTAATGGCTCCTGCTTATATTAGAAAATATAAGTAGGAGCCATTTATTTTTTAATAGATTCTGCAAAAAATATATCAAAGGAGGATGAAGATTATGGAAAATATTTGGATCTTAGCATCGAAGTGGGTTCTTTTAGCATTGATTGGAGGAATACTTGCTGGATGGACGGGTATATCGGTCTCACTAATTGAAATTTTTATGGGAGTTATAGGAGGGAATTTTTTAGGTCTTACCACATCACCATGGGTAGATTTTTTGGCTGGTGCGGGAAGTATTATCCTCACATTTTTAGCCGGCGCAGAAGTTGACCCTGAAGTACTGAGGACCAAATTTAAAGAAAGCTTTACTATTGGGTTTTTATCATTCCTACTGCCATTTTTAGGTGCCTTTGCCTATGCGTATTATATTGCCGGTTGGGATATACAGGCGGCTAAAATAGCGGGAATTGCTTTGTCTACCACATCGGTGGCAGTTGTTTATGCCGTTATGATAGAAACCGGCTTAAATGAAACCGAGTTAGGCAAGATAATTCTGGCTGCCTGCTTTATAACCGATTTAGGAACGGTTGTGGCCCTCGGAATATTCTTTGCTAATTTTAATAAATGGTTGTTGCTTTTCGTACTGGTTCTGGCTGTAGTCTTGTTTATAACTCCGAGGTTCACTAAATGGTTCTTTAAGAATTTTGGGAATAGGTTAAGCCATTTGGAAATAAAGTATATACTTTTACTACTATTTTTTACCGGAGGACTTGCACTGCTTGCTAATAGCGAAGCGGTTTTGCCTGCTTATCTCCTGGGATTAGCCGTTTCCAGCTTCTTCTTAAAAGAAAAAACCACCATAACCCGTATAAGAACAATAGCCTTTTCCATGCTTACACCCTTTTATTTTATAAAAGCTGGACTTTATGTTTCTTTGGCTGCAGTAAAGAATGGTATTTTAATTATTTTAGTGGCTCTTCTCGTAAAAATGGTATTCAAATTTTTAGGGGTTATGCCGGCGACAATTTTATTTAGGTTTAAGCCGAGGGAAGGGATTTATACAACACTTTTAATGTCTACAGGACTTACGTTTGGAACCATATCTTCTTTGTTTGGTTTAACCCATGGGATAATAAATAAGAGCCAGTATACCATTTTAGTAACAGTGGTTATTTTAAGTGCTATAGTGCCTACCATTATTGCCCAATCCTTTTTTAAGCCTCATATAGAGGTAGAAGAAGATTAATATTTGTTATTGTTTACAAAAATGTGTAAGTTTTTTATAATTGTTGTATAGGTTAAATTTGAAGAATAGGGTGAAATAAATATTATGATGGAAATTATTGAGATAAATGAGTCTATCAGAAAAAAAGTGCATGATCTTATTACCAAAAATTGGGGTTCTCCTTTAATGGTTACGAGAGGTAGAATGCATTTTGTGGATAAACTGCCTGGTTATGTGGCCATAGAAGGAGACGAAATAGTAGGCCTAATTACCTACTGCATTGATAATAATGAATGCGAGATAGTTTCTTTGGATAGTTTACATGAGAATCAGGGGGTAGGAACAAAATTATTAGAGAAAGTGGTTGAAATGGCCCAGGAAAAGGGATTAAACAGAATATGGCTTATAACCACTAACGATAATACGAGGGCTATAAGATTCTATCAGAAAAGGGGCTTTAATATGAAAGCTTTGTATCTTCAAGCTGTATGTGAGGCTCGAAAAATAAAACCTGAAATACCCTTATATGGATATGACGGTATTCCGATACTTCATGAAATAGAATTTGAAAGGATTTTAAAATAAATAGGGAGGCGGATTTTATGTATAATAAAATATTGGTGGGCTATGACGGTTCCGAAAATTCTAAAAAGGCTTTATCGGTAGCTTTGGAAATAGCTAAGAATTTTAATTCCTGTTTGGAAGTAGTTTCGGCTGTGCATCTACCCGATTTTGCGGATATAAGGGATGAGATTAACGGTATTTACGAGGATGCAAGAAGCTATTTTGAGGCGGCTTTAAATGAGGTAAAAGAATTAGCCGAAAGAGAAGGTGTTGAGATTCATACGAAAATTGTGGTCGGGCATACCGTAGAGACTTTAATAGAAATTGCCAAGAAAGACAAGGTAGACCTTATAGTAGTTGGAAGCAGGGGATTAACAGGTTTAAAGAGATATCTCCTTGGAAGCGTCTCGAGGGGAATAGTTGCATATGCTCCGTGTTCTGTGTTAATTGTGAAATGATTTTTATTTCCTCGGGATTTCTGGAGGTTTTGTGGGGTCTGCCAGGGGGTGCCTCGGTGCATGGACTACTGTTATACTGCTTAGGATTATTTCGATTTCGTATTTGCTGCAGTCTTCATTCAGGCATTTTTTCCTGATTTCCGCTCTCGGAACGATAACCGATACTTCATGGGGGATGTCCGTTTTGAGGCTCCTCTTAAGTTTAATGTTTAATCCATAAAGGTTTAGATCCACCTCATCCCTATTCCTTGAGAAGTATGGCATTTTATTTAATTTATTTTTGAAAGACTTAAAGAAGTTTTTTAATCTTTTCATAAAGACCATCCCCCATGCTTTATTTTATGCCTGAACTTTTTTGGGAGTTCATATATTAAAGGGTTTTTATATGTAAGAAAGGTCTATGAAGATTTTTATGATTCATAGGCCTTTTAATTTTTGGACTAAGTTATTTTGGCGAATTTTTTTAATATAAATATAATATGTGACTTTTAAGGAATGGGGGAAAATCCTTGCTGTTCATATTTTCGCTGCTTTTTCTTTTAGGAGTATATTTTATTTATATTTTTTATAGGGATTTAACTAAGGCGGAAAATATTATCTACACAAAATTACCGGTATATATACTTATAGGGTTTATAACGAATTTTCTCGATGTCTTCGGTATAGGCAGCTATGCACTTACCACTGCGATTTATAAAAATTTTAAACTGGTAAGGGACAGATTTATTCCGGGCACATTAAATGTCGGAGATTCAATTCCGGTTATATTAGAAGCCCTCATTTTTACAAGCTTTATAAGGGTGGATTTCTTAACATTGATTGCTATGATCAGCTCAGCGGTTTTGGGGGCTTATCTGAGCTCCAGAATTATATCGAAGATGCCGGAAAGATATGTACAGTTTGGAATATCCGTTTCGTTATTTCTGGTCGGTGTCATGATGAGTATAAGTCAGATGGGCTTTTTACCGAAAAGCGGAGAGGCCATCGGTTTACACGGGGTTAAATTGATTATAGGAATTATAGGAAATTTCGTGTTGGGTTCCTTTATGCCTCTGGGTGTGGGACTCTTTGCGCCTAATATGGCCCTTATATATTTTTTGGGAATGAGTCCTTTGGCAGGTTTTCCAATAATGATGGGTTCCTGTGCATTTATTCAACCCGTAGCCGGCTTGAATTTTATAAAAGCGAAAAGCTATGATAGGAATGCTTCTTTAGGACTCATGCTGGGTGGTGTGCCCGGAGTTTTGTTAGCGGCTTACCTGTTAAGGTTTTTATCTGTCTTTTATCTGATATGGATTGTAATTGCAGTTATATTTTATACTTCATATATTATGGCAAAATCGGCATTTAAAAAATAAAATATATATAGAAAATTTCTATTTAGAAAATTAAAAAATTTTTTTAAATTTTATTATTTTATTTGAAGGAATTTTACGATAAACATCAAATAATACTATAAGGAATTTTATGAGCATAATTAAAATCAAATAAAGAGTACCAAATGAAGTACATAGGAGATACTCCCGAAGGGGAGAGCCGAAGGGGTAAGTTATAGTATGCCGACTATAATGATACTCTCAGGCAAAAGGACTATGTACGGATGGAGCTCTGGAAATGGACAGAGATGTAAAATGGCATCTTATTGGGCTGTTTTATTTCTCTGTTTTTTACTTTATAGAGCATTTTTATCTACAAGGGGCGATGGGGAAAATAATGAAAAAAAATTTGATAATTACAAATAATAAAAGAGTAGTGGAGGAATATCAAGGAAATTTTGAAGTGGATTTTGTCGAAGGCTATTTGCTTGATGTCCTTAAAAAGGCCAGGGATTATGTTCATATGGGTGCCAAATTGATAAGCCATCCCTTAGCTGGCAGCATAAAACCTAATGAAACCATTTATAAGTCGATAGTTGTAGAAATGGGAAGCAATTCCATAGATGTAGCTTCGGTAGAACTAATAGAAAATAGTATTTTGGCGGCAGAGAGGATGATAAGGGAAAAGCCCTTTTCCAAATTTTCCGAGAAGATACTCAGGGATTTGGAATACATTGACTTTTTGATTGTTAAAAATGCCTTGGATTAATAATAGAAAAGGAGGAGTATTATGGAGAACGCTTTTGATGTTGTTATTATAGGTGGAGGACCTGCCGGATTATCCGCAGCCCTTTATGCTGCAAGGGGGAAGTTGAAAACCCTTGTGATAGAGAGGGCAAGGTTTGGAGGTCAAGCAACAACCACCGAAGAACTGGAGAATTATCCGGGTTCTGTAGAGCATCCTACGGGTCCAAAAATAATGGAGAGGATGAAGGAACAGGCGGAAAGCTTCGGAGCAGGTTTTCAAATGGACGATGTAATAAGAATAGAAGCCGACGGTGAAATTAAAAAGGTTGTGGGTAGGAATAAGACCTATGAAGCAAAGGCGGTAATAATTGCAACAGGAGCACAACCGAAGCTTCTGGGAGTACCGGGAGAAATGGAGTTTAGAGGCAAGGGCGTTTCTTACTGTGCGACATGTGATGCCGACTTCTTTACCGACCTTGATGTTGTTGTAGTAGGTGGAGGGGATTCCGCACTGCAGGAGGCTATATACCTTACCAAGTTTGCAGAGTCGGTAACCGTAATACATAGGAGAGATGAATTCAGGGCTGCAAAGGTTTTGCAGGAAAAAGCTTTTAATAATCCGAAGATAAAATTTATCTTAAATGCAACGGTTGAAAAGATAGATGGGGAAGGTATAGTAGAAAGGGTTATAATAAAAGATTTGAAAACAGGCGAAACTAAGGAAGTGCCAACCAATGGCGTTTTCGTCTTTGTAGGAACCGAACCCATGACGGCATTTGTTAAGGGTCTTGTGGAAATGGATGAGAAGGGTTATATTATTACGGATGAAGAAATGAGAACTAATGTAGAAGGAATTTTTGCTGCCGGTGACTGTAGGAAAAAACCTTTAAGGCAGGTTGTTACAGCTGCGGCTGATGGTGCAATAGCAGCCGTGTCAGCTGAAAAATATATAGCTGATAAATTTGAATAGGAAAGGAGGGTAAAAATGTTAGAAGTAAATAAAGATAATTTTGACCAAGAGGTTTTGAATTCGGATAAGCCGGTTTTGGTGGATTTCTGGGGTCCGAAGTGTGAACCATGCAAGGCTTTGATGCCCCAGATAGAGGCTCTGGCAGAAAAGTATGGTGATAAAATAAAATTCTGCAAGTTGGATACCTCGGCTAACAGAAGACTTGCAATAGCTCAAAAGGTTTTGGGTTTACCCACAATAGCTATATACAAAGATGGCCAAAAGGTAGAAGAGCTTACTCAAAATGTTACAGCAGAGATGGTAGAAGAGATGATTAAAAAGTATATCTAAGGCTTTAATGTTTCCCGAAAGGGAGTGTTATATAAGCCTAAATTAACAGGGAGGTGAATATATGCGTTTGGAATTAGGCAAGATTTATATCAAAGATGTAGTATTTGGCGAAACAACCAGAGTAGAAAACGGAGTATTATATGTCAATAAGCAGGAATTAGTAAATCTTCTTTTGGAAGACCAGAGGCTGGCAAGTGTAGAAATTGAACTTGCCAAACCGGGAGAAGAGGTCAGAATAATTCCGGTCAAGGATGTAATCGAACCACGTGTTAAGGTAAGCGGCAATGGAGGAATCTTCCCGGGATTTATAAGTAAAGTTGATACGGTTGGCGATGGTAGGACTCACGTATTGAAGGGTTCGGCTGTTGTTACAACCGGAAAGATTGTGGGGTTCCAGGAAGGCATAATAGATATGACAGGACCCGGAGCAGATTATACTCCCTTTTCAAAGACTTATAATGTTGTAGTTGTTTGTGAACCAAAGGGCCAACTCCAGCAGCACGAATGGGAGCAGGTAGTAAGACTTGCTGGGCTTAAAGCTGCCGCATATTTGGGAGAAGCGGGAAGAAATGTAACTCCTGATGAAGTTGTGGTTTATGAAACTCTCCCGATTACCGAAAGCATAAAGAAATTCGAAGGACTTCCGAAGGTAGCTTATGTTTACATGCTCCAGAGCCAGGGCTTATTACATGATACTTATGTATATGGTGTTGACGCAAAGAGAATTTTACCCACCTTTATCTACCCGACAGAAGTTATGGACGGGGCAATTGTAAGCGGCAACTGTGTTTCCGCTTGCGATAAGAATACCACATACCATCATTTGAATAACCCGATAATAGAGGACCTTTTTGAAAAACACGGCAAAGAGTTAAACTTTGTAGGTGTTGTTATAACAAACGAAAACGTAACCCTTGCCGATAAGGAGAGGTCGTCAAATTATACGGCAAAATTGGTAGAATTCTTGGGAGTAGATGGTGTAATAATATCAGAAGAAGGATTCGGTAACCCGGATACAGACCTTATCATGAACTGCAAAAAGATAGAGGCAAAGGGTATAAAGACGGTTCTTGTAACCGACGAATATGCGGGTAGAGATGGTGGTTCACAATCCCTTGCCGATGCTGACCCGAAAGCGGATGCTGTTGTAACAGCCGGCAATGCAAACGAAATAATAGTTTTGCCTCCGATGAAGAAGGTTATAGGTCATATTGAAACCGCCAATGTTATAGCAGGTGGCTTTGAGGGTAGTTTAAGACCAGATGGCAGCATAGAAGCTGAAATTCAGGTTATAACCGGCGCTACAAACGAGCTTGGCTTTAATACGCTTTCAGCGAAAGGCTATTAATAAAATAGAAAATCTAAAAGAAAGGAAGTGAGCAGAATGTTAAAGGATAAAAAGGTTATAATCATCGGTGATAGAGATGGTGTACCAGGTCCAGCTATAGAAGAGTGCATTAAGACCACCGGTGCCGAAGTTGTATTTACTACTACCGAATGCTTTGTCTGAACGGCTGCAGGAGCTATGGACATGGAAAACCAGCAAAGGGTTAAGGATCTTGCTGAAAAATACGGTGCTGAAAATGTAGTGGTAATTTTGGGAAGTTCGGAAGCCGAGTCGGCAGGTCTTGCCGCTGAAACGGTAACCAACGGAGATCCAACCTTTGCAGGTCCATTAGCTGGAGTCCAGTTGGGACTCAGGGTTTATCATATATTGGAGCCTGAAATTAAAGAAGAAGTTGACCCGTCCGTTTATGACGAGCAGGTTGGTATGATGGAAATGGTTCTTGATGTGGACAGCATTGTTAACGAAGTAAAAAATATCAGAGATCAGTATACCAAGTTTAAGGATTAAAAAATAAAATATTCCCGGAAGGGGGGTAACTATGAAGAAGTTAAGAGTGGTTCATTATATAAACCAGTTCTTCGGTCAAATAGGCGGTGAAGACAAAGCGGATATAGAACCAATGAAAAAACCCGGCTTTGTCGGACCCGGTATGGCATTAAATCAGGCTTTTGGCGATAAAGCGGAAATAGTTGCGACAATTATTTGCGGTGACTCCTACTTTAACGAAAATATAGGTAAGGCAACCGAAACAATCATTGAAATGGTAAAAGAAGAAAATCCGGATCTATTTATCGCGGGTCCAGCATTTAACGCCGGAAGATACGGTGTTGCCTGCGCAACCATTTGCAAGGCAGTAAAGGATAAATTGAATATTCCGGTTCTAACCGCTATGTATGTAGAAAATCCGGGTGTGGAGCTTTATAAGAGAGATGTTTATATCGTAAGCACCTCGGATTCTGCTGCAGGAATGAGAAGCGCTATACCGGTCATGGCAAAATTGGCTCTTAAACTTGCTAACAACGAGCCTATCGGAACACCTGAAGAAGAAGGATATATTGCAAGAGGTATAAGGAAGAACTATTTTGCGGATGTAAGGGGTTCCAAAAGAGCTGTTGAAATGCTCGTAAAGAAACTGAAGGGCGAAACCTTTAAGACCGAGTATCCGATGCCCAATTTCGATAGGGTTCCGCCAAATCCTCCCGTAGCAGATTTGTCCAAGGCTACCATAGCGCTTGTTACTTCGGGAGGTATTGTTCCGAAAGGAAATCCGGACCATATCGAATCTTCAAGTGCTTCCAAGTTCGGAAAATACGATTTGGAAGGAATAGAATACCTTACAAGCGAAACGCATCAAACGGCTCACGGCGGATACGACCCTGTTTACGCCAATGAGGATCCCAATAGGGTTCTTCCGGTGGACGTAATGAGAGAACTCGAAAAAGAAGGGGTTATAGGAAAACTACACAGATATTATTATGCAACGGTTGGTAACGGTACTTCTGTTGCCAATGCAAAAAAATACGGAGCAGCAATAGCTAAGGAATTGAAGGAAGCTAATGTTGATGCTGTTATACTCACCTCCACCTGAGGAACCTGTACTCGTTGCGGTGCAACGATGGTAAAGGAAATAGAAAGAGCCGGCATTCCGGTTGTTCATGTTTGCACAATAGTGCCGATTTCACTCACCGTTGGTGCGAACAGAATAGTTCCGGCGGTTGCCATACCGCATCCCTTGGGCAACCCCAACTTGCCTAAGGATGAAGAAAAAGCATTGAGAAAGAAACTGGTTTTGAAAGCCTTGAAGGCTTTACAGACAGAAGTTCACGGACAAACGGTATTTGATAAATAATTAAAATAAAGGGTAATGCTTATGTCATTACCCTTTATTTGAGTTTAAAAACTTAGAGTTAGAGGTGGTATGTCATGAGTTTTCCGGTAATAAAGGGTGCGAGTTATGTTTTGGTCCATGTTCCGCATCTCGTTATGGTTGCTGGAACAACCCAGACCATGGAAAGAGAAGCAAACACCGATTCTCCTTATTTAAAGAAAGCTCTCGAGCATTTAAGAAGTTATGATGAGGTTGTAGCCTATGCTCCCAATCAGGCATATATTGGCAATATGCTTCCGGATGAATTAGCTAATATCCCGAGGCCGTGGTTTAAGAATCCTGTTCAGAATGCCAGCAGGTTCGGAAAATACGGTGAAATCTTTCCACAGGATGAATTCTACGCTTTGATGAAGATTTCGGATACCTTTGATCTTGTAGTTCTTGAAAAGGAGTTCACGGCTAAAATAAGAGAGAAATTATCCAAACATCCGTGCTTTGGTGAAAAGGATCTGGCAAGATTAAAAGAAGGTTCGGATATATCAGAAATAGAAAAACTTATAAATCAACAGGGAGCCGAAGAGCTTTTGCATGAAGGTAAGCTCGTAGGATGCGTAAGAAGAGCTCATGAAAAGGACGTAACCCTTTCTTCCCATGTAATTTTGGAAAATATTGCATGCAAGGCTTCTGGCGTACTGGCTTTGAGGCATTTATTAAAGATATACAATATTTCTCCGGAAGAGATAGATTATATAATTGAATGTTCTGAAGAAGCCTGCGGTGATATGAACCAGAGAGGCGGCGGAAACTTTGCAAAGGCGATAGGAGAAATTGTAGGTCTTGCTAATGCAACGGGTTCTGACACAAGAGGCTTCTGTGCAGGTCCTTCCCATGCACTGATAAACGCTGCTGCACTTGTTCAGGCTGGTGTCTATAAGAACGTAGTGGTAGTTGCGGGTGGAGCAACTGCAAAACTCGGAATGAACGGAAGGGACCATGTGAACAAAGAAATGCCGATATTGGAAGATGTTCTCGGAGGTTTCGCTATTTTGGTGAGCGAGAACGATGGCGTAAATCCGATAATAAGAACAGACTTCATAGGAAGACATTTAATCGGAACCGGGTCATCTCCGCAGGCGGTTATGCAGTCTATAGTTGCGGATCCTCTTGATAGGGTAGGTATGAAGATAACCGATATAGATAAGTTCTCAGTAGAAATGCAAAATCCCGAAATTACCGAGCCCGCGGGTGCAGGAGATGTTCCCAAGGCAAATTACAAGATGATTGCGGCTCTTGCCGTAAAACGCGGAGAACTTCAAAAGGCCGATATGGAAACCTTCATTGAAAAACACGGAATGCCGGGATTTGCTCCGACCCAAGGGCACGTTCCATCGGGGGTTCCCTTTATAGGTCCTGCAAGAGACATGATACTTGAGGGCAAGATCAATAACGCGATGATTATAGGCAAGGGAAGCCTCTTCCTTGCCAGAATGACCAATTTGTTTGACGGCGTCTCCTTCGTTATGGAAAAGAATAGGGGTATAGAAAAGAAGAAGGAAGGCATTAGCGAAGAGGAAATAAAATCAATCATTGCGGAATCCTTGAGGGAATTTGCTTCCTATCTTATGGGTAAAATTCAAAAATAATTGAGGTGAAGCCTATGTTGATGGATAATGCGAAGGAAATTATAGGCAAGGTTTTTAATGAGCTTGCCGATGCCCTTGAAAAAGGAGAATACGGTAAAAAGGTGAGGGTAGGGCTTACTACTCTGGGAAGCGAGCACGGAGTGGAGGAACTTGTTAGGGCTGGAGAGATGGCTCAGAGGAAATTTAACGATATAGAAGTGGTTTTAATAGGTGATGCACCCAATACCGATTTAAAAGTTTACCCGACCTCCTGCGAAGCCGACATGCACAGGATAATGGAAGAACTCCTGGAAAAGGGCGAAATAGATGCGTGCGTTACCATGCACTATAACTTTCCCTTGGGAGTTTCCACTGTTGGAAGGGTAATAACACCCGGTTTCGGTAAGGAGCTTACCATAGCTACAACTACGGGGACATCATCTGCAAACAGGGTAGAGGCCATGGTCAAAAACGCTATATACGGAATTATAGTAGAAAAGGCTATAGGAAATCCCGAACCGACGGTGGGAATATTAAATGTCGACGGAGCAAGACAGGTGGAGAGGATACTAAAGGAATTGGCATCTAATGGATATCCCATTAAATTTGCGGAATCCATGCGCTCTGACGGAGGCTGCGTCATGAGGGGAAATGACTTACTTGCCGCATCTTCTAATGTAATGGTAACCGATACTCTTACAGGGAACCTTCTTATAAAAATATTTTCCGCCTTTACTACGGGAGGAAATTACGAATCCATAGGATACGGATATGGACCCGGAATAGGCGAAGGCTTTAACAAACTTATACTGATACTTTCGAGGGCATCCGGTGCTCCGGTCGCCGTAAATGCCATAAGATATGCCGCAGACCTTGTAAAAGGTAAGGTTTTGGAAATAGCCAGGAAGGAATTTGAACTGGCAAATAAAGCGGGTCTAAAGGCCATTTTAGAAAGAGAAACCAAGAAATCTCAGGATGAGCCGAGGGAGATAAAGATGCCTCCTAAAAAGGTTGTAACCTCTGAGATTAGTGGCATAGACATATTGGAACTCGAAAATGCGGTTAAAACCCTTTGGAAGAACCATATATACGCAGAAAGCGGTATGGGCTGTACTGGGCCTATAGTACTGGTAAGCCCTGAAGATTTGGAGAAGGCCCTCGATATTCTAAAATCCAACGGATTCATAGGCCATGAATTTAAAGGTTGCTAAGGGATAAACGGCAGTTTATCCCTTTTTTATTTGTGCGCCCGGCATGGGTGACAGCTTGGCGGTGAAAGTTCGCTGTGGGCTTTGTGGCAAGTATATGGGATGAAGGCGGTTGCACTTACCCGTGGAGGTCACAACCAGTTAGAAGAGTTGAAATTACGAAGCCTAATGGTGCAATTCGACTGCTTGGGATACCGACTGTGCTTAACAGATTAATTCAACAAACGATAGGACAAGAGCTGATATTATTATATATTTATTTAAGATATTACTCCAAACCAATGTTAATTATTTCTTATCTATTATACCATAAAAACCCATATATTCCATATAGTCCTACCGCGAAAAGTCGAAAAATTGGCACGAACGGTAAAGGAATTTTACTGGTAAAGAAAGAATAATTTTTATAATAAAAATTGGAATTCTAAAATCTATTAGAGCGAAAATTTGAAGGGAGGGATATATTTAAAAATTGGGTTTTTATATAAGAGAAATTTATTTTGATTAAATCAAAATGTGAAAGGAGTTGATGAATTGAGAAACAGGTTATTTATATGGGCTCTTGTGATTCTTTTAGTCGTATCCATAGTCTTAAATATAAAACAGCACAAAGAAATAGTAAGGTATAAAGCTCAAAGGGATAGTATTATTGGTGATTTTAAAAAACGTATATTTATTTTAGATTCGTTTTTAGAAAATTTTAATGGTACTGAAAAGGATTTGAGGGCTTTTAGCTGGATAAGTGGTGAGGTATTTGCTCTATCAGGAGCTGCTCATGTTTATGGGGTTTATAAAAAAAATTTACTTGAAACAGATGTATTTATGGAATTAAAAAATATGTTTGTAACTGCGGAACCTGAGTGGGTAGAAAAAATCAAAGAAAACAGGAATCAGCTATCCCAGCTGTTAAAAAAATTATCCGAAAATCCCAGCGACAAAAATGCCCAGGAAGAGCTTTTTAAACTAATTAAAGAAATTGAGAAAAATTGAAAGGGGAGAGAGTTTGACGGTATTTTATTACATACAGAGTCGGAAATGGTCGAAGAAAATGGTAAGATTTATAAAATAGAGAAAAATGGCAAACCCGTTAAAACGCAAATAAATATAAAGGATGGAACTGTAGAAGGTTTTATAAAATCCGATAATGAAAAGTATATATTAAAAGGAGTTCTGGATGAGGAAAACGAGAAATATGTCGGAAATATTGAAAACCATGAAGGATATACTTTTGAAGCATTTGTAATAGATGAAGAAAAGGGATATTTATTAATCAATATATTTGATAACAATAAAAATCCTGCTTCCTACTTGATTTCCGATAAAAAGCCTACGACTGTTAAAACTGAGGTTTTAAAACAGAATAACGAATATAAAACTCCTGAAAATCTGTATAGTATTCAAGCAGATGATTATTACGATGATTTAATGACTGTAAGTGTTAGGGGAATTTACTATAAGGTCGAGGGCCCAGCTTCAACAAAAGCAAGTGGTTCAAGTTTACACAAAATAAATATAAGAACTTATGCTGATGATGCCTGGGCAGACAGTGGAATTGGCAATTTAATACATTATGCAGCTTTTGTAATCAAAAACGATATAAAATTTCATCCCCGAAATGATACAGTTTTCACTAAAGAAACACCTAATTCTAATCAAACAACCAGCTTTAGTTTTCCATTTTATTTTCCGATTATAGGCCTTGTATCAATACCAGTAACAACATCTACAACCAGTGTGAGTGAACCCGACGGCAGAGATGTGATTTATTCATTTACGTGGTCTCCGTCAGTAGCATATTTAGACGAAGCTAATAGTACTTACTATTCAGGGAAGAAATCATTTGGGGGCCGGGTTATTTGGTTTACAAATACGACAGGATATAAATACAACGATGTATACGTTTATTTGCAATATGAGGTTATCGGGAAACAATGGGAAGGAGGACCTAACTATTATGCTTATCCTTCCTATAGCAACACGTCTACATATGTTGTAAATGTTTATTAGTTTTCTAAAGAGTCATCAAGCAAATATTTGCTTGATGACTCTTTTTGTTTGCTTGGATATACGAAGAAATTTTAAAAAATAATGCAAGTCGAAGAGTTTTGTTCATTTAACTCCAAATAATCGGAGCTAGTACACTTAGGGGATAAGACGGAATTTTATCCCTTTTTTATACACCTTACACATGTTTTTGAAATATGTTATAATATTCTTGGAAAGATTAAATTTTGGCACTTCAATTAATACTATGTTTGCAAGAGGGACTTGTATGAGATTTGTAGTGGGCGCGGGTTCACAGGGATTAACGGTTGGAGAGTTTCTCAAAAATAATGGGTTTTCCGGGAGAACAATAAATAGGCTGAAATTTGCGAGTAAGATTTTTTTAAATGGTGTTCCCGTTTATACAAGCGTAAAATTAGAATATGACGATGTAATAGAAGTTGATTTGTCTGAAGAATCCGATATAGTACCTTCACCAATACCAATAAATGTTTTATATGAGGATAATCATATAATTGTATTAGATAAGCAATCGGGTATAGCGGTTCATCCTACGGCCTTTCACTACGATGATACCATTGCAAACGGCGTCATTTATCACTTGAACAAAAAAGGCAGAAAAGCCGGGTTTCATCCCATAAACCGTCTTGATAGGGATACTACCGGGGTTTTGTTAATAGCTCTTAACCAGCATGCACATAACTTCATACAAAAAAACGGACTAATTAAAAAAAGATATATTGCTGTTGTGGAAGGAATTGTAAAAGAAGACGAAGGAGTAATTGATGCACCGATTGCACGGAAGGAAGGAAGTCTAATCGAAAGATGCGTTTCGGAAAAAGGGCAGAGGGCTATAACCAGATTTAAAGTAATAAGGAGATTAAAAGAACATACCGTACTCGATATAGAACCCATTACCGGACGGACACACCAGATAAGGGTGCATCTAAGCTATATAGGTCATCCTATAGCGGGAGATACTCTTTATGGAGGGAACAATAATAGGATAAAAAGGCAGGCGCTTCATTGTTCCGAGATGTCCTTCTTCTATCATATAGAGGGTTCTTATTTAACTTTTAGAGCTCCCATACCGGAAGATATGACTTATTTAATAACCCAAAGTCAGGGGTGCGGAATATGAAATTTTCTTATGAATTAAAGGTTGAGCAAACGCAAAAATTGATTATGACTCCTGAATTAAGACAGGCTATAAATATACTTCAGCTTACCACCATGGAACTTAAAAATCTCATAGAAAACGAAATAGAGAATAATCCGATACTGGATATACAGGAAGAGAGGGATGATTTTGACTGGGTAAAGAGTATTCGATTTGACCGAAAAATCGACGAGGAAGCGGAACCGGATGATGATATTTCTTTTGAAAATTACGCCCCTATTCGTCCATCGCTTAGGGAAAACCTTCTATTTCAGCTTGGCCTTTTGAAATTACCAAAAGTTTATCTAAGGGTTTGTAAATATATAATCCATTCGCTGGATGAAAGCGGTTATTTGATACCCAAGGTTGAAGAGATAGCGGAAGAATTAAATACACCGGTAGATGTTGTTTTAAAGGCTTTGAAAATTATTCAGGGTCTTGAACCAGCGGGGGTTGGTGCCAGGGACCTTAAGGAATGCCTTCTCATTCAGCTTAAGGCACATGGAAAATGGACACCTATCATAGAGGATATGATTACGAACTATTTAGAGCTTATTGCGGAAAACAAATATAGCGTAATAGCTAAAAAGATGAATATGGCAGTAGAAGAAGTACAGAGGATCTGCGATTTGATCAAATCTCTGGATCCCAAACCGGGCAGGAATTTTGGCGGTTACAATGATGTAAAATTTATAGTACCGGATGTTATAGTCAGGAAAATAGATGGAGAATATTTTATATTAATAAACGATTTTGGTATTCCAAGGCCGGTGATTAATTCCTATTATCAAAAGGTTCTAAGGGAAATCAAGGATGACAGAGAGACAGAAAATTTTCTCAGGAGTAAACTTCAGTCAGCCATATGGCTGATTAAGAGCATAGAACAGCGAAGAGAAACCTTATACAGGGTCTCCAAGGCTATTGTGGAATATCAAAGGGAATTTATAGAAAGAGGTATTAAATTTTTAAAACCTCTTACCTTAAAGGATATAGCCGAAAGGGTTCAAATGCATGAGTCTACGGTAAGTAGGGCTATAAATGGGAAGTATATACAGATTCCGAGGGGCATATATCCTCTAAAATATTTCTTTACGACTTCCATAACGAGCGATTATGGAGGCGTTTCTGCCGAAACCATCAAAAATCTTATCAGGGAGATAATACAGGGGGAAGACCCGTATAACCCTTATAGCGACCAATATATAACCGAGCTTTTAAATAAAAGGGGAATAAAAATATCCAGAAGAACGGTAGCAAAATATAGGGAAGAGCTGAATATTCCCTCATCGCTGAAACGAAAAAGGTATTGATTGTTGACTTGGAGAATTGATTGGTTTATAATTATTTTAGCTAAATTTTTCTTTATATCTTGAGTGGGACTTTTATTAAACTACGGGACAAAAAAAGTCCAATTTGGAGGAAAAACCATGAAAAAGGACCTATTATCCCTACAACTCAAAATTATTCCGGAAATGCTGGAATTATTGGAGAAAAGGTATCAGATATTAAAAAACATATATTATAACCAGCCTATTGGAAGAAGGATATTATCCAGCAAATTAAACATGGGAGAAAGGATTGTAAGGTCGGAGATATCCTTTATGAAGGAACAGGGATTGATAGATATTACGGCGTACGGTATGAGGGTGACAAAGTCCGGCAAAGAAATATTGGAGAATCTTACCGACTTCATTTATCAGATGAAGGGGCTCGGAGAATTAGAGGAAAAGATCATAAAGAAGCTCGATATTTCTAAGGCGATTATAGTTCCCGGGAATGTGGATGAGGATGGCTCAATATTAAAGGAAATAGGAAGGGTTGCATCGAGTTTTTTAAAGTCTGTTGTAAAAAATAACAGCATAATAGCCATTACCGGTGGTTCCACTACTGCTGAAGTGGCAAACCTGATGTCACAATCCTCGGGGAAATCCGATATAATGGTAATTCCCGCTCGGGGTGGTCTCGGCAGGGAAGTGGAGAAGCAGGCAAATAACATTGCGGCGGTTTTGGCAAAGAAATTAGGTGGAAATTACAGGCTACTTCATATTCCGGATAATCTCAGCAAGGAAGCGGTGGAAGCCCTTCTCAACGAGCCGGAAATAAAGGGTATAGTGGAGTTATTAAAGAAGGCCGATATATTCCTTTACGGAATAGGCAGGGCGGACGAAATGATGAGGTATAGAAATCTACCGGCCGAACTAATAGAGGATTTGGAGGAGATGGGTGTTGTTTCCGAAGCCTTCGGCTATTATTTTAACATTAAAGGTGAGCCCGTTTATGCTACTTCCAGCATATGCTTGACCGTAAAAGATATAGCCAAGATTGGTACAAAAATAGCGGTAGCAGGAGGAAGGAAGAAGGCTGAGGCTATACTTTCTGTTCTTAAAAGCGGAATGATGGATGTCCTTATAACCGATGAAGCTGCGGCAAGGGGGATATTGAATATTCTTGATCATTAAATTTTTTATATAAATTAATTTAAAAATGGGAGGTATGAAAATGGGTATTAGAGTTGCCATCAATGGTTTTGGGCGTATTGGAAGAAATGCTTTTAAAGCAGCCCTGGGAAAAGGAATAGACCTGGAGTTTGTTGCCATTAACGACCTTACGGATGCAGAGACCTTGGCCCATTTATTGAAATACGATTCCTGTTACGGCCAATTTAAAGGGGATGTGTTAGCTAAGGACGATGCATTAATCGTTAATGGTAAGGAAATAAAGATATTCAAGGAGACGGATCCGTCGAAGTTACCTTGGGCGGATTTAAAAGTGGATGTGGTTATCGAATCCACAGGTAAGTTTACCAACAAGGAAGATGCCGTAAAACACATCAATGCAGGTGCAAAAAAGGTTATAATAACAGCCCCGGCGAAGAATGAAGATATTACCATAGTTATGGGTGTAAACGAAAAAATGTATGATCCGGAGAAGCATCACGTGATATCTAATGCTTCCTGCACAACCAACTGTTTAGCTCCTGTTGCTAAAGTCCTTCATGAAAAGTTCGGAATTAAGAGGGGACTAATGACGACCGTTCACTCCTATACTAACGATCAAAGGATTCTTGATTTGCCTCATAAGGATTTAAGAAGGGCAAGAGCTGCGGCGCTTTCCATTATTCCCACTACTACGGGTGCGGCCAAAGCGGTGGCACTGGTTCTGCCCGAATTAAAGGGTAAGCTGAACGGATTTGCATTGAGAGTGCCGACACCTACGGTTTCCATAGTTGATTTTGTTGCGGAAGTTGAAAAGGAGACAACGGTGGAAGAAGTAAATAAAGCATTAAAGGAGGCTTCCGAGGGAGAACTCAGAGGTATACTCGGTTATACCGAAGAGCCTCTTGTATCCGTTGATTTTAAGGGAGACGAAAGGTCTTCAATAGTGGATGCTTTGTCGACAATGGTTATTGAAGGCAAAATGGTCAAGGTAGTATCCTGGTACGACAACGAATGGGGTTATTCCTGCAGGGTTATCGACCTAATAAAATATATGGAAGAGAAGGGTATTTAATTTGGGACGGGGTTTTCACCTCGTCTCTTAATATGAAGAAGCCATAAGGAGGGTTTTTCATGTTCAATAAGAAAACCATTGAGGACGTAGAGCTTTTACATAAGAAGGTTCTGGTGAGAGTGGATTTTAACGTTCCTCTCGATGAAAATGGAAATATTACCGATGATACTCGTATAAGGGGTGCCCTTCCCACCATTAAATATTTGATGGAAAAGGGTGCGAAAATAATACTTGTTTCTCATCTTGGGAGGCCTAAGGGATTTGATGAGAAATTCAGCTTAAAACCCGTAGCAAAGAGGCTTTCGGAATTGCTCGGCAAAGATGTTAAAATGGCGAAGGATGTAATAGGGGACGAGGTTAGAAAAGAGGTTGCGGAACTTAAAGAAGGAGATGTACTTTTACTCGAAAATGTGAGGTTTTATAAGGAAGAGGAAAAGAACGATAGGGAATTTGCAAGGAAGCTTTCAGAGCTTGCTGATATATATGTTAATGATGCCTTTGGCACATCTCACAGAGCTCATGCGTCGACGGCAGGTGTTGCGGAATTTTTGCCGGCGGTTGCGGGTTTCCTCGTTAAGAAGGAAATAGAGATTATGGGCAAAGCCGTTTCAAGTCCCGAAAGACCTTTTGTACTCATATTAGGAGGAGCGAAGGTTTCGGATAAAATCGGTGTTATTAATAATATGCTTGAAAAGGTGGATGCCGTTTTAATTGGTGGAGGAATGTCCTTTACCTTCTTAAAGGCACTCGGTTATAATATAGGAAGGTCATTACTTGAAGAGGATAAGATAGAGGTTGCAAAAGAAATAATGAGGAAGGCGGAAGAGAGAAAGGTCAAATTGCTTTTACCTGTGGATGTTGTGGTTGCAAAGGAATTTAAAAATGAAACCGAGTTTAAGACGGTCGATATATCTTCCATTCCGGAGGATATGATGGGGCTTGATATAGGAGAAAAAACGCAGGAGCTGTTTAAGGAAGAGATATTAAAGGCCAAAACGGTTATTTGGAACGGACCCATGGGAGTTTTCGAGATACCCAATTTTGCAATTGGTACCAAGAAGATAGCCGAGGCTTTATCCTTATGTAAGGGTGTAACCATAGTAGGTGGAGGGGATTCTGCGGCTGCTGTTGAGATGCTGGGTTATGCCAATAAGATTACCCATATATCCACCGGAGGCGGAGCATCTCTGGAGTTTTTTGAAGGCAAGGAACTGCCGGGTGTTGCTGTGCTTCAGGACAAATAGGATGGAGGGAATGATAGATGCGGAAAAAGGTTATAGCAGGTAACTGGAAGATGAATAAGACAACAACCGAAGCCAAGGCTTTTGTGGGAGATTTGGTGCCGCTTATTGACAGAAAAGACAGGGAGGTAATACTCATTCCTCCATTTACATCCTTAATGGCAGTAGGTGAAAGGATAAGGGGAACCAATGTAAAACTCGGAGCACAAAATATGCACTGGGAAAAGGAAGGCGCCTTTACCGGAGAAATTTCTCCTCTTATGCTGCTGGATTTGGGTGTACAATATGTTATAATAGGGCATTCCGAAAGAAGACAGTATTTTTATGAGAGCGATGAAATTGTAAATAAAAAGGTGAAATCTGCCCTGAGCCTCGGGATTAAGCCTATAATCTGTGTTGGTGAGAATTTAAAAATCAGAGAAGAAGGCAGGGCGGAAGAATTTGTAGAAGAACAAGTTAAAAGGGCTTTGGTAGGTCTGACTTCTGAAAATGTAAGGGAAGTCATTATTGCCTATGAACCCATTTGGGCTATAGGTACTGGTAGAAATGCTACAGGAAATGATGCCAATAAGGTAATTGTGAAAATCAGGGATGTTGTTACACAGCTTTATGGAAAAGAAGCATCAGAAGCTTTGAGGATTCTTTATGGTGGTAGCGTTAATTCCAAAAATATAAGGGAGTTTATGAACATTGAGGATATCGATGGTGCTCTGGTCGGTGGAGCGAGTCTTAAGGTGGATGAATTTTCGAAAATAGTGAATTACGAGGTGTAGTAAATGAAAAGAAATTTTGTTGTTTTAACAATACTTGATGGTTTCGGACTTTCGACTTCAAAAGAAGGAAATGCCATTTTAAATGCCGATATTCCAAATTTAAAGAGGTTTTTTCAAGAATATCCCTTTACAACTCTAAAATGCAGCGGATTGGATGTGGGGCTTCCGGAGGGGCAGATGGGAAATTCCGAAGTGGGACATTTAAATATTGGTGCCGGGCGAATCGTCTATCAAGAATTTACGAGGATTTCGCAGGATATCAAAAACGGAGATTTTTTTAAAAAGGAAGAACTTTTGGAGGCAATAGAGAATACAAAAAAACATAATTCCAGACTGCATTTAATGGGTCTTGTTTCTGACGGCGGTGTCCATAGCCATAATACCCATTTGTATGCCCTTCTCACGCTTGCCAAAAGAAGCGGTTTAAGTGAGGTTTATATACATGCCTTTTTGGACGGAAGGGATGTTCCTCCGGATAGTGCCAGAAGCTATATCGCGGAGCTGGAGGAAAAGATAAGGGAAATTGGAGTGGGCAAAATTGCTACCATATCCGGCAGGTATTATGCTATGGATAGGGATAAAAGATGGGAAAGGATTAAATTGGCTTACGATGCCATTGTGCTCGGAAAAGGAGAGACCGGAGATTCAGCCCTTGAGATAATTGAAAGAAGTTACGAAAAGGGAATTTACGATGAGTTTGTCCTGCCGACCGTTGTTACCGAAAATGGAAGACCGATAGCTACTATAAAACCCTACGATTCAGTAATATATTTTAATTTCAGACCTGATAGGGCGAGGGAACTAACCTATGCCTTAATTAAAGAGGATTTTAGCGGATTCGAAAGGCCCTTAGGATATTTCCCTTTGTTCTTTGTAACAATGACCCAATACGATGAGGAATTGAATAATGTAAGGGTGGTTTATAAACCTCAGGTTTTGAAGAACAATCTGGGAGAATATTTGAGCTCTCTCGGATTAAAGCAGCTTAGAATTGCGGAGACCGAGAAGTATGCTCATGTAACCTATTTCTTTAACGGAGGAATTGAAGAACCCAATGAAAATGAAGAGAGAATACTTATTCCGTCACCCAAAGTGCTGACGTACGATTTAAAGCCCGAGATGAGCGCTTATGAAGTCACCGATACCGTTATAGAAAAAATAGAAAACGGCGATTACCATTTTATAGTTATAAATTACGCGAATTGTGATATGGTGGGACATACGGGAAATTATGAAGCGACCGTAAAGGCAGTGGAAGCCGTTGATAGATGCGTTGGAATGGTAGTTGATGCGGTTCTAAAGAAAAACGGAGTTATTATAATTACTGGTGACCATGGAAATGCAGAGCAAATGGTGGATCCAGAAACAGGGGGAGCCCATACGGCTCATACCAGCAATGAGGTACCGTTTGTTTTAATAGGCATGGGTAACGTTTCTTTGAGAAATGGAAGGCTTTCGGATATAGCTCCTACCATTCTTGATATTATGAGAATTTCTAAACCCGCGGAAATGTCGGGAGAATCTTTAATTATAAAATAAGAAGGAGGTAATTTTGATGTCAACCATAATTACTGGTGTACATGCGAGGGAAATTCTGGATTCGAGGGGTAATCCTACCGTTGAGGTAGAAGTTGTTCTGGAAAATGGGGTTTTCGGGAGGGCTGCCGTTCCATCGGGTGCTTCTACGGGAACCTTCGAGGCGGTAGAATTAAGAGACGGCGATAAGGGTAGGTATATGGGTAAAGGTGTATTAAAGGCGGTTTCCAATGTAAATGAAGTCATCGCCCATCATATAATAGGCATGAATGCTCTGGACCAGGTAATGATAGACAAAACAATGGTGGAACTTGATGGAACTCAAAATAAGAGCAAGCTTGGTGCCAATGCTATATTGGGTGTTTCTCTGGCTGTAGCAAAAGCCGCTGCCAATTCTTTGGGCTTAAGCCTTTATCAGTATATAGGTGGAGTAAATGCAAAGGTCTTACCCGTTCCCATGATGAATATATTGAACGGTGGAAAGCATGCGGATAACAATGTAGATATCCAGGAATTTTTGATTATGCCGGTAGGTGCTTCCAGTTTTAAAGAAGCATTGAGAATTTGCGTGGAGGTATTCCATAGTTTGAAGCAGGTATTAAAATCAAGGGGATTGAATACATCGGTCGGAGATGAAGGTGGCTTTGCACCGAACCTCATGTCCAACGAGGAGGCTTTAAAGGTTATAGTAGAAGCCATAGAAAAAGCCAAGTACATACCCGGTAAGGATATATATCTTGCTATTGATGTTGCTGCCACAGAACTTTTCAAGGAAGATGGAAAGTATCATTTTGAAGGAGAAGGTATTGTAAGAAATGCAGAAGAAATGGTGGATTTTTATGAGAGCCTCATCTCCAAATATCCGATAATTTCCATTGAGGATGGTATGTCCGAGGAGGATTGGGAAGGTTGGAAGCTTCTCACCGAAAGGCTTGGAGGTAAGGTCCAGCTTGTAGGTGATGATATCTTCGTTACAAATCCTGAAAGGCTTTCAAGGGGTATCAAAATGGGTGTAGCGAACTCCATTCTTATCAAATTGAACCAGATAGGGACTCTAACCGAAACCCTCGATGTTATCAGAATGGCCGAGAGAGCCGGATATACAACCGTGATTTCTCATAGGTCGGGAGAAACCGAAGATACTACCATTGCCGACCTTGCTGTTGCAATAAATGCAGGACAGATCAAGACCGGAGCACCTTCCAGGACCGATAGGGTTGCTAAATATAACCAGCTTCTAAGATTGGAGGAGGAATTGGGAGGCTCGGCTTTATATCTGGGTTCTAATGTGTTCTATAATTTGAGATAGGTTAGAGGCGGGTTTTACCCGCCTAAATTTTTAGTTTTAAAATATCTTTCTTGTAATTTTCAAGATTATATGATAGAATTATTTTGTAAATTTAAGGGAGGTGTGTTCTGTGCTGAAAATCGCTATCTTTGTAGTACATGTTATAGCTTGTTTGGTTCTCATTGTAAGTATTTTAATGCAGTCGGGTAAAAGTGCAGGATTATCCGGAGCAATAGCCGGGGGAGCAGAAACGTTTTTCGGTAAAAATAAATCTAAGACCATGGATGCGTTATTTAATAGGATAACCAAAATTTCAGCGGTTCTTTTCATTATCACTTCGCTGGTTTTGACATATCTTTTGAATGTATTGAACATGTAGCAATAGATGTTAAAAAGGTACTGGGGGTTTCCTTGGTGCCTTTAGCTATTTTAAAGGAGGAGAATAAGATGGTAAAGGATAGGGAAAAATATCTTGAGATATTAAAAAAACATATAAAAAATAAAAATTTGATTAAACATTCCATAGCCGTGGAGGCCGTTATGGGCGGTCTTGCCAAACGCTTTGACCAGGATGTGGGGGCCTGGAGATTGGCTGGATTGCTTCATGATATAGATTATGACCAAACTTATGAAAAACCAGAATTGCATAGTTTAATAGGAGCCGAGATTTTAAAGGAATTAGGATTGCCCGAAGAAATCATCTATGCAGTAAAAGCACATAATGAAGCGCATGGACTCGAGAGAAAAAGTCTTATGGATAAGTCATTGTATGCATCTGATCCGCTTACCGGATTAATCGTTGCTGCTGCTTTAATTTCCCCGACTAAAAAATTAAAGGATATAGATGTTCAATTTGTTTTGAACAGGTTTTATGAAAAATCCTTTGCAAGGGGTGCGAACAGAGAACAGATTAAGTCCTGTGAAGAATTTAATTTGTCACTGGAGGAATTTATCAATATTGCTCTTGATGAAATGAAGGCCGTTGCTGATGACCTGGGACTTTAAAATCGGAGGAGGTTTTATGTCCATAAAAGAAAAGATAATTCAGTTTATGATGGAAGAAGCCTATAAACCCATGACCTTTGAAGAACTTGCAGGAGCCTTTAATATCTCTCAGGATGACATGATTAGGTTTTTGTACGTACTTGAAGAAATGGAGAAGGAAGGCTCTATTATCAAGACTCGCAAGCAGAGGTATGGAATTCCTGAGCGTATGGATCTTATTGTCGGAAAACTTTACGGACATGAAAAGGGTTTTGCCTTCCTGATACCTGACAAGGAAGGTTATGGGGATGTTTTTGTGCCATTGGAAAATTTAAACGGTGCGATGCATAACGATAGGGTTATAGTTAGGCTTGTTAAAAAAGGTAATGGGGATAGAGCTCCTGAAGGAGAAGTTATAAGAATATTGGAAAGGGCCAACGAATATGTTGTGGGCACCTTTGAGAAAAGCAGAAACTTCGGTTTTGTTATACCTCAAGAATCCAGAATATTTTATGATATTTTTATTCCCAAGGAAATGATGGGGAAGGCGGAGAACGGACAGAGGGTAGTGGTTAAGATAACCAGATGGCCTGAAAGACGCAGAAATCCGGAAGGTAAAATTGTGGAAATACTTGGATATAAAGAAGAACCTGGTGTGGATATTCTCTCAATTATTAAAATGTTCAATCTACCGGAGGATTTTCCGGAGAAGGTAAAAAATCAGCTGAAGGATATACCTGAGGCTGTTACTTCCAAAGATATTAAGGGAAGATTGGATTTAAGGGATTTACCTATTGTAACCATAGATGGCGAGGATGCAAAGGACCTTGATGATGCCGTATCCGTCGAAAAATTGCCCAACGGAAATTACAAGCTTGGAGTTCATATAGCGGACGTAAGTCATTATGTTAAAGAAAACACACCGCTTGACAAGGAAGCTCAGAAAAGGGGATGCAGCGTATATCTGGTGGATAGGGTTATTCCTATGCTCCCTCCGAAGCTTTCCAACGGCATATGCAGTTTGAATCCCAAAGTGGATAGGTTAACATTATCGGTTTTTATGGAAATAAACCCCAATGGGGAAATCGTAAACCATGAAATCTATGAAAGCGTTATAAGAAGCAGGGAGAGAATGACCTACACGGACGTCTATAAAATTGTCGAAAATAAAGATGCTGAGGTTATGAAAAGATATGAAGACCTGGTGGATAGTTTTAATCTTATGAAGGAGTTGGCCTTAATATTAAAGGCTAACAGGATGAGAAGAGGAAGTATCGACTTTGATATTCCGGAGGCCAAGATTATTCTTGATGATAATGGTAAACCCATCGAGATAAGAAAACGGGAAAGAAATATTGCCCATCAAATAATAGAAGAGTTTATGATAGCATGTAACGAAACCATAGCGGAGAGGATGTACTGGCTCAACGTTCCCTTTGTTTATAGGGTTCATGAGAATCCGGATTTGGATAAAATAGCCGCACTAAACCGGTTTCTTCATAACTTGGGTTACAGAATAAAGGGCATAGGTGATGAAGTACATCCGAAGGCATTGCAGGAGATTGTGGAGAAGGTTAAGGGTAAAAAAGAAGAAAGAGTTGTAAACACTTTTCTCTTGAGGTCTCTAAAACTGGCCAAGTATTGCGAAGAGTGCTTGGGTCACTTTGGGCTCGCTTCCAAATATTATACCCATTTTACTTCTCCTATAAGGAGGTATCCTGATTTAATCATACACAGGATTTTGAAGGAATCCCTTCATAATAAATTGGATGAAAAAAGGCAAGCCCATTATAATAAAATATTGAAGGAGATAGCAAAGACCTCTTCGGAGATGGAGAGATTAGCAGAGGAAGCGGAAAGAGAAACCGAAAAGTTAAAAATGGCGGAATATATGAGCTATCATATAGGCGAGGAGTTTACTGGTATAATATCAGGTGTAACAAATTACGGAATGTTTGTAGAGCTTGAAAACCTTATAGAAGGTTTGATTCATGTGAGCTATATGGTTGATGATTATTACCATTTTGATGAAAGTAATTATTGCTTGAGGGGGGAGAGAACCAAAAAGACATATGGAATTGGGGATGAAGTGAGAGTCAGGGTCATTAGATCCGATGTAGAAAAAAGGCAGATAGATTTTGTCCTTGTAGAATAATTTTAACGGGAGAGGAAAAGGAGGATTTTAATGTTAACACTTTCTACTACTATAGGTATTATTATTACGGCGATAGCCATTTTTGGTTTTTGCTATTTGATTGACGTGTTGTTTGATTTCTTAAGAGGTAAAAGTAGACCCACAATGGAAAAGGTAAAGTCTGGCATAACTTTTTCACTGCTTTACGTTATTGCAAGGCTCATTGTTCTGTTTGTATTAAAAAAGTAAAAGTGAACTCCTTTAGAGATGGAGTTGAATTTTGATGAGGGTGCTCATAATTTATTTTTCTGGTTCGGGGAATACTGAATACGGGTGTAAACTTATAAGAGAAGGTTTAAGATTAAATGGCGTTGCATGTGATATGGTAAGCGTTAAAGAAAAGCCGTACGCTTTTATAAAGGAATACGATATAATCGGATTTGCTTCGCCGGTGTATGCCTTTGCTCCTGCATCTGTTATGGTCGAATTTATACGTGGTATTGAAAAGCAAGCTCAAAAACCTGCCTTTATATTTTTAACTTATGCGGGTTTTAGTGGGAATGCGGGATTTACGTTATATAAACAGCTTACGGCTAGAGGCTTCAGAATTTTTTCGAGTTTTGATATGATCGCAGAGGATAGTTGGACCCTTATTAGAAAGAAAGGTAAGACTAAATACAGTGAGGGACATCCTACAGCCGATGAACAACAGCGAGTAGTAGAATACGGGAAGACACTACTTGATGATTTAAATAAAATTAAAGAAATAAGGTATAGGTTCACTCCTTTTGACATTGTTGCAAAGCTTTATAATCCCAATATATTGAAACACTGGTTTAAAATAAATGTTGATATGAATAAATGCATTAAATGTGGTAGCTGTGAAAAAATATGTCCTACAGGAAGGATGGATATTTCCAAATTTCCAAATCCAAAGGGTGATTGTATAGGGTGTTATGGATGTATTAACGTATGTCCAAGAGAGGCTGTCGACACCTGGGGAACAAAAGGGAAGGATAGATATAAGGGAGTAAGAAAACAAATATTGGAATAAATTATTGACATAAAGTGGATTCCCTATTAAAATATATAAGCCCGTTCATTTGTTAGAGGTTATGAAATAGACTAAAAAATTAAGATTTGTGCCGGATGGGTTATTAAATAGTTAAAATAAGAAGAGATTTTGAGCAAACTTTCATTTTTGGGAGGAAATGATAGTTTTCGGATTTTGATATGTCGATTTAGAAATGTTAAAATATAATGACACAAATTATAATATTAGTAGGTGTGCTTATATGTCTAAGGAAAGTATTAAGGTTATAGCACAAAATAAGAAGGCTTTTCACGACTATTTTATAGAAGAGACCTATGAAGCAGGAATAGTATTATCCGGCACCGAAGTAAAATCCATAAGACTCGGAAAGGTCAATATTAAGGATAGCTATGCAGCTGTTGAAAACGGAGAGGTTTTTGTATACAATATGCATGTAAGTCCCTATGATAAAGGCAATATCTTTAATAAAGATCCATTAAGGGTTAGAAAACTTCTTTTAAATAGATATGAAATAAATAAGCTTATCGGATATGTAAAGCAAAAAGGTTATACTTTGATTCCGACCAAGGTTTATCTGAAAAGAGGCCTTGTAAAGGTAGAAATTGCTGTTGCGAAAGGTAAAAAGCTTTATGATAAAAGAGAAGATATTGCAAAACGGGATGCGAGAAGAGAAGTGGAGAGAGAATTTAAAGAAAAGGCTTTTTATTAAAAAGGGGGCGTACTGGGTTTCGACGGGGGTTATCTGGGTAAGAGTAGCGAGTCGTGGTCTGGTTCCACGTAAAAAACCAGGTTAAAAATAAACGCAGACAAGAATTTAGCTTACGCTGCTTAATTAATAAGCAGCCGTTCAACCCGTGATGCCCACGTCGCGGGATTGGGCGTCGACTCAGTGGGGAACTGGCTTACCAAAGCTTTGAGGTAATGCCGGAATCCATGAAGCTACCGAGATAGTTATCCTGTCACTGGGAGAACTATCGAGGGAATGTCAAAACAGTGACTGCACTCGGAGAAGCTCTTACTGGGATGCCTTCGGACCGGGGTTCGACTCCCCGCGCCTCCACCATAAGAATGAATCGAAAAATTAAACGCTGGAGTACCCAGCGTTTTGCATTATAATTCTTTTTCCAATTTATTAAATATTATCTGAGACCATGACTCCATTTTATCGTAATACAGTTTTATCTCCTCTATGGTTGTAAATGTTCCTTCCATATTTTCTTTTTCCTTTATTTCTAATTCATTTTTATCAAATATCTCAAGAAGGTAAACTATTCCCAGATGTACTCTGCTGACCTCGTTACTACTGTCATTGACCAGACCTATTCTATTCATTCTATATCTTGTAATCTTGTTAAAATATATTTCCTCTTCCAATTCTCTATACAGTGCTTTTTCTAAGATTGAAGCAAAACTTGTGGAATTATCAACCGGATTTATATGACCTCCGAGAGTTAAGCTGTATTTATTATGAAGTCTTTTCTCGGATTGCTTTACCGTTCTTTTTAAAAGAAGGTATTCTTTTTGATGTTTTAATACTATCTGAGGTATTATCTGTTTGTAATTTTCATCGTATTCCGCTATATTTCTTTCTAAAAATTGAAAATTTGATTCGACCTTTTGAAACAATCTATCAATAATTATTTCATCTTCTATAAAACCCGCAATATTGATGTAATGAGATGGAATGACCAAAACCTGTTCCTTCATATTTCTTTCCTCCTGTCTGCAATTTTTGCTATATACTCAATGATATTCTTATTGTATTCATAAGTCAATCAATATTTTAAAAAATGCGGAGTGAGGATGAATGGGTGGGGGCTTTCATCCTTGGATTCTGCATTTGGACGAAACCTATTTTTACGAACCTACTTTAAAGTCCTTAGGTGTGGAAGTGGATTTGAGAGAGTATGGGATTCCGAAATACATGTGCGAGATAAAAAAATTGAACGAGATAGAAAGGGTAATACCGAGTTTTGAGAGGGCCTTGTGTTTTATAGGAAAAGGGGATTATCATTATATTTCCTATATACTTTTAAAAAGGGTTAAGGTTCCCTTTTGTCTGGTTGTTATAGATAATCATTTGGATATGCAGGTTTTTATTAGGGAATGTATAAGCTGCGGTTCCTGGATGCAAAATGCTGTTTGTTTAAGAAATTTAGAAAAAATTATACATATAGGTAAAAAGGATTTGAAAATGAAGGTTAAGGAGAGGGTATATTCCATCGGATTTGATATTTCGAAGTTGAAGATGCTTATAGGAGAATTGCCGGTTTATATAAGTATTGATAAGGATATCCTACATAAATCCCTTGTCAATACCAATTGGGATCAGGGTAATTTGTTTTTAGAGGACCTTATCAAGGTCCTGTCCTACATACCGAGGGATAGAATCATAGGGATAGATGTCTGCGGAGAACCTGCTTTTAACCTGTTTTCTTTTGAGTTTAGGAGAAGTGAAAAGATTAATCTTGCAATTTTAGAGTTTTTCAATGAATAAATACTACTTTACAGATAAAAAATATATGGTATAATATAATGACAAGGGGGATATAGCTCAGCTGGTCAGAGCGCTACGTTGACATCGTAGAGGTCACAGGTTCGAGCCCTGTTATCCCCACCATTATTTTTTATAAAAATAAAAGGATAAAGGCTGTGAAGAGGACGAGTAGATCATTCCCAGTCTACAGAGAGGGGGGAACGGTAGGCTGAGATTCCCCTTAGATATGGATGGTCGAAGACCACCTCGGAGCCGTGTGCTGAAAAGAGTAGGCATTACCGGTAATACCGTTATAATTTCGAGTGGTTTTATAAACAAGTAGGGTGGAACCGCGGGAGAAGGTCCTCTCGTCCCTAAAAGGGATGGGAGGACTTAATTTTTTAAAAAATAAAAAGGAGGGAGTATTATGGTCAAGGTAATCTTAAAAGATGGAACGGTTCTGGAAAGGGAGAACGGTTTGACCTTGGGACAGATTTTGAAGGAATACTCGCAGGAAGTTTATAAGGAAGCGCTGGGAGCTGAAAGCAATGGGAAAATAGTTGAAATGAATGATGTTATAAGTGACGTGGAGGTTAGGGTAATGACCTTTGATGACGAGGATGGCAAGAAAATTTTCTGGCATACCACATCTCATATTTTGGCTCAGGCCGTAAAGAGGTTGTATAAGGATGTAAAGCTTGCCATAGGACCTGCAATAGATAACGGCTTCTACTACGATTTTGATGTTGAAGAGCCCTTTTCTCCCGAAGATTTGGAAAAAATCGAAAAGGAAATGAAAAACATCGTAAAGGAAAACCTGAAGCTTGAGAAATTTGTCCTAAGCAAGGAAGAAGCGTTAAACTTCATGAAAGAAAAAGGGGAAATCTATAAAGTAGAGCTTATTGAAAATTTACCCGATGGTGTGCAGATAAGCTTCTATAAACAGGGAGATTTTGTTGATTTGTGTGCAGGACCCCATTTGCCGTCGACAGGAAGGGTAAAGGCTTTTAAGCTTCTTTCGGTGGCAGGAGCTTATTGGCGCGGAGACGAAAAAAACAAAATGCTCCAGAGGATTTACGGTATTTCCTTCCCCAATAGGGAGCAGCTCGAAGAATATCTGTACAGATTGGAAGAAGCGAAGAAGAGGGACCACAGAAAGCTGGGCAAGGAGCTCGATTTGTTCAGCATCCAGGAAGAGGGACAGGGCTTCCCGTTCTTCCACCCAAAGGGCATGGTTATAAGGAATCTGCTGGAAGATTTCTGGCGCAAGGAACACATAAAAAGGGGATACCAGGAAATAAAAACACCGATAATACTTCACAGCGATCTCTGGAAGAGATCTGGCCACTGGGATCATTATAAGAACAATATGTATTTTACCGTGATAGATGAACAACCCTATGCGATAAAACCAATGAACTGTCCGGGTGCCATGCTTCTTTATAAAAGGACCATGCATAGCTACAGAGAATTACCTCTAAGACTTTGTGAACTGGGACTTGTTCACAGACACGAGCTTTCAGGTGTTCTTCATGGGCTTTTTAGGGTAAGATGTTTTACTCAGGATGATGCGCATCTTTTCATGACGCCTGAACAGGTTAAGGACGAAATTATGGGAGTTATTGACCTTGTGGATTATTTCTATTCCATATTCGGCTTTAAATATCATGTGGAGCTCTCGACAAGACCAGAAAATTCCATGGGTTCTGATGAGATGTGGGAGATAGCAACAAATGCCCTGAAAAATGCACTTGAAGAAAGGGGAATGCCCTATAAGATCAATGAAGGGGATGGGGCCTTCTACGGTCCTAAAATAGATTTCCATCTTGAGGATAGCATAGGCAGAACCTGGCAGTGCGGGACAATCCAGCTTGACTTCCAGATGCCGGAAAGATTTGATTTAACCTATATAGGTCCGGATGGAGAAAAACACAGACCGGTTATGCTGCACAGGGTCATCTTCGGAAGTATAGAAAGGTTTATGGGAATTTTGACCGAGCATTACGCAGGTGCTTTCCCAGTATGGCTTTCACCGGTTCAGGTCAAAATCCTTCCAATATCCGAAAAACAGGAGGAATATGTAAAATATCTATACCAGAGATTCTTTGATGCTGGAATAAGAGTGGAAATGGATTTGAGAAACGAAAAAATCGGGTACAAGATAAGGGAAGCACAGTTAGAAAAGGTTCCGTATATGGTCATAGTTGGCGATAAGGAAGTAGAGAATAGAAATATCTCTGTTCGTGACAGAAAAGAGGGTGATCTTGGTAATATGGAAGTGGATAGGTTTATTGATAGGGTCTTAGATGAGGTTAAGAATAAGAAGTAAAGGAGTGGATTTTCCACTCCTTTTAGTTTTGAAACATATGAACATTTGAGTTTATTCAGATTTTATTTATTATAAAATTTTAGTACCTAAAATTTTAAATTATTTACAAAAAAATTGGATTTTTTTAAGAATATACTTGACCAAAAAAAAAAAAAAAAAAATTATATAATTAGGTAGAATGTTAAAATTTACATAATATTAAAATTAAAGGTACTAAAAATTAGTTGAATTTTTGTAATAAATTGCGGTGGCCATATATTACCAGGTTAAAACAGTTTTAGAAGGAGGTGAACATAATGATAAAAAGGCTTGCGCTTCCCGAAATGCCACATGCAGTTGAATGTGGCTTTGCCCTTGTATGTGGTAAAGGATAAATGTGAATTTTAAATTTTAGCGTATTTGTTTAATACTACCTGGTAATATAATGGCCACAATTTTAAAAGAATAAATGGGGGATTTGAATTATGAATAATGTTTTTAATAAAAATTTTTATTTTTTTAATTCAGATGATATAAATAATATTATAATAAATTTAGATACTTTTGATATATTTAACGTTACCAAAGATATTGTTGAAGTAGTTATGTTTTATCTAAATAATAATATGACAGAAACAACTTTAAAGCATGGTAAAACTCCCGAAGAAATTGAAAAAATATTAAGTGAAATCGGTTTTTATAATTATTCAAAAAATAAAACAAGGAATAATTCAATAAAATCAATAAAGATAAATGTTAGTCATAGTTGTAACATGAGGTGTAAATACTGTTATGCGTTTCTCGGTACTTATGGAGACCCAAATTTATTAATGGATAAAAAAGTATCAAAATTAATTTTAGATAAATTTTTGATACCAAATAGTGAATTATCTGGTATTACATTTTTTGGAGGAGAACCATTGTTGAACTATGATTTAATAGAATATTTATCTAATGAAATATATAATATCAATAATAAAGTTTCAATTGGTATGATTAGTAATTTTTATGATATTCCTCAAAATTTAGATGATATTATAAAAAAATATAATTTGCACATTACTGTTAGTATTGATGGTCCTCCAGAAATTCATGATAAAAATAGAATAGATTCAAATATGAATGGTACTTATGAAAAGATTCGTAACAATGTAAAAAAATACATGATGCAACTTGCCAACCAGAAGCTTTCGAAGTAACATATACTTATGAACACAAACTTGCCGGTTTTTCTAAAAAAGATGTTATAGAGTTTTTAACCGATGAATTTGATATTAATAGAATAATAATCGTGGATGAATTAAATAATGACAAAAATAAAAAAAATGAAAATGAAATTCTTGGTGAAATAAATATGTTTTTTGATTTTTTAATGAGAGAAAAAAAGCCCGTTTTCATTTTCAGTGATGTATCTTTACCATTAGTAGTTTTACTTTCTAAAAAGCCAGTTAACTATTTTTGTGGAGCTGGAATTAATGAAATATGTATAACTCCTAAAGGTGATATATATCCATGCCAATTATTTATCGGTAAATCTGATTTTTGCATTGGCAATTTATTTGAGGAAGGTAATACCCTCGATTTAAAATTAGAAAATTTCCGCAATTTTATTAGTAAATACACTTTTAAAAACAATTATAACAAATGTAATACTTGTATTTCAAGTTGGTGGTGCCGCCAATGTATAGGTAGTGAATATATTAAGTTCAATAGATTGGTTAATTTTAACGAGGATTTTTGTAATATTCAAAATAAAATTACTTTATCGGTTTTAGAGAAGCTTTCTAAAATTCTTTTAGACCCAGAGTTATTTAGACGATTCTATGAAAATATCAAATCTTTTCAATTTGAAGAATATAATTATTGATTTATAATAATAAGACTCACGGTAATATGTCAATACCCTGAAAATAGAAATTAAAAATAATTAGATGAAAAAAGACAATAATACCCCTTACCAACTTATATGGAAAA
>Ga0334722_10000548_pt1 | contig 54096 bp, 47 predicted proteins | sample C3_bottom_MG_FD_207210 | JGI IMG/M metagenome (GOLD analysis project Ga0334722, IMG submission 207210) | Sediment microbial communities from Yellowstone Lake, YNP, Wyoming, USA - C3_bottom | ecosystem: Environmental > Aquatic > Freshwater > Lake > Sediment | place: USA: Wyoming | collected...
TCGGGCGACGAGGCCGTCTGGCTGGACGTGCGCCACGAACCGGTTGCGCCGATACCGATGTCGCTCGACACGCGCTCCGAGGCGGATGGCGAGGCCTTCGCTGCGGCGATCGGCCGCGAACGGCTTATGGGCCTCACGGGGCTTCCTCCGGCTGGCGCGTATCCCCTGGTTCGCATGCGCTGGCTTGCCCGGACACTTCCCGCGGTCCGAGCCCGCGTGCACCGGCTCCTGGCGTGGCCGGAGTACCTCGCCCAGTCCCTCGGCGTCGAGGAGGCGAGCGAACCGACCCTGGCGGCCCGGACCGCGGCCTTCGGGATCCGCGAAGGTCGCTACCTGCCGGAGCTCCTGGCGGCCGCGGCCGTCGATCCGGCGGTCCTGGCACCGGTGGCGCCGACCGGGACGATCCTCGGGCTGATCCCGGCGAAGCGCGCGGAGGCCCTCGGCCTGGGCCCGGAGGTCAGTGTCGTGACCGGTGGGTTCGACCAGGCGATGGCCACGCTCGGGGCGGGTGTCCGCAACCCGGGAATCGCGCACATTGGGGCGGGTTCCTGGGAGGCTGTGACGATCCTCGTGGACGGGATTCCCGACAACCGGCTCGTCCTCGCCGGGTACTCCGCGGGACCCTCCATCGGAGCCGACGGGCGCTGGTCGGTGATGGCCAGCGGGCCCGGGGCATCAGCGCTCGCCTGGCTCGGTGGACTTTGGCGGGGCGCGCCGGCGCAGGCCTCGAGGCGCGCGTTCGCCGCGGCTGCGGGCGCTCCGGATGGACCGACGGGCCTGATCGTGCTGCCCCACCTCGACGGGGCCGCGGCGCCGCACCCGGAGCGTCATGCGCGAGCCGTGATCGCCGGTCTCGATCTCTTCGCCGGTCCCGAGCGGATTGCCAGGGCGATGCTCGAGGGAGTCGCCCTCGATCTCGCGGAGCGCCTCGATCGACTCGCCGCGGACGGCCACCGATTCGAGGAGCTTCGGGTCAGCGGCGGCGGCGCCCGGGACGGTCGATGGCTGCAGCTCAAGGCGGATGTCACGGGCATCCCGGTTCGGAGCGTTGTGCCCGCGGACGCCGGCACGGTTGCCGCCGCGGCACTGGCCGCCCAGGCGCTTGGGATTCGAACGTCGCTGGCTGAGGCAGTCGACGCACTCCACGGACCGGGTTTCATCTTCGAACCCAGGCCACCGGTGCGCGCGGCCTACCTGGAAATGGCGGCGCGACGGAGAGCGCTGCGGTCTGCCCTCGGCCTGCAGCCCCCGGGGCGAGTCACCTCAGAGCCGTCGAGCCTTGCCGGCGCGTAGGATCAGGGCGTCCGGGAGTACCCCGATGGGACCGACGGCAAATGAAGGGCGAGGGAGGGTGCATGGGCCGGTTGACAGGACGCAGCGCCGTCGTGACCGGGGGCGCCCGAGGCATCGGCGCCGCGGTCGCCCGGGCATACGCCGGCGAAGGGGCCTCGGTCGTGATCTTCGACCGCGATGGGGAACGGGCCCGCTCGACCGCGGCGGCAATAGGCCATGGCTGCATGGCACGGACGGTGGATGTCGGGCTTGAGGCCGAGGTCGAAGCAGCCTTCGCCGTCCTCGATGCGGACGGGTTCGGATGCGACCTGCTCGTGAACAATGCCGCGATCCAGCGCGAGGCTGTGCTTCTCGATCAGACCGCCGACGACTTCCACGCTGTCGTGAACACGAATCTCCTGGGCACCTTTCTGTGCAGCCGCGCCGCCCTTCGGGGCATGGTTCCCCGGCGATCCGGGGTGATCATCAACATGAGCTCCGTCCTCGGGCTGACGGGGGACGCCCTGCTTCCGATCTACTCGGCGACCAAGCACGCGATCCTTGGTCTCACGCGGTCCACCGCGGTCGCGTACGCCGAGCAAGGAATTCGTTGCGTCGCCATCTGCCCCGGTGACGTGGACACTGAGCTGAACCAGCAGTACTTCGCGTCACAGCCGGATCCGCGAGCCTTCCGTGACCGGCTGGAGCGCGAGTACCCGGGCCGCCGGATGGCCCAGCCCGAGGAGATCGCACGCCTCGCGGTCGTCCTCGCGACCGACGACGCGTCGTTCGTCAACGGCACGTACGTGCTGGCGGACGGCGGAATCATGGCCCGCCTGTTCGACCTGTACTGACAGGGCCCGAAGTACCGGCATCTCGATAGCATGGCGTCGTGACGACCCCGACCCACGGATCCGGCTGGAGCGCCGGTTTTCGCCGCGCCGAGCCTTCGACGATCGCAACGTGGCTCAACTTCGCGATGGACTGCTGCGACCTCGCCGATCGCCTCGCCCTCGCCTCGTTCCGGACGGCGCTCCAGGTCCACGCCAAGGCGGACGGCTCGTTCGTGACCGAGGCCGACCAGGCGATCGAGCAGGCGATCCGCGCGCGCCTCGCCGACCGATTTCCCGATCACGGCGTCGTCGGTGAGGAGTACGGGGCCACGAGCAGCGCGGCGGCGACCCGGTGGTTGCTCGACCCGATCGACGGGACCCACAACTTCATGCGCGGAATCCCCTTGTTCGGGACTCTCCTCGCCGTCGAGCGCGACGGGGAGATCCAAGCGGGCGTCATCAGCGCGCCTGCCCTCGGCCAGCGCTGGTGGGCGAGCCGTGGGAAAGGCGCCTGGACGGAAGGCGGACCGGGTCGCACTCGCCGTCGCCTCGGCGTATCGAGCGTGCCCTCGATCGGGACGTCGCAGCTGCTGTACCGGGCGGTGACCGACATGCACGCCTCGCGCGTCGCAGACGGCTTTGACGCCCTGCTTCCGATGGTCTGGCGTGAGCGCGGTTTCGGCGACTTCTGGGGGTACACGCTTGTGGCCGACGGCGCGGCCGAGGCGATGGTCGAGCGTGATCTCGGCCCGTGGGATGTGGCCGCGCCGTCGATCGTGATCGAGGAGTCCGGTGGCCGGATCTCGGACTTTGACGGCCGGCGATCGTTTGATCGAGGGGAATCCCTCGCGACGAACGGCGTCCTTCACGAGGCGTTCCTGGACCGCCTCTGGGGCCGGGACGCCGATTCGCCCCAGCGCGCCGCGCGCTGACCGGCGTCGAGCAACCGGTACCCCCGCCTGCGGGGGATTGACCGCCCGTATACGATCCACCCAACACGTCCGACAACTATGGTCAGACAACTGGGGCGAGAATGGGCCGAACGGCCAACGCGGTACGAGCGGAACTTGTGGCGGCAATCGGCGCGGAGTATCGCGCCGGGGATCGCCTGCCCGCCGAGCCCGCACTCGCGGCCGCCTACGGCGTCAGCCGAGCGACCGTTCGTGAGGCCCTCCAGAACCTTGCCTCGGCCGGGATCGTCCAGCGCGTGCACGGCGTGGGCACGTTCGTCGCAACCGTCAGCACGAAAGTGGAAAGCGCCCTGGATGTCGACCTCGGCGTGACGGAGGCCGTCCGTGCCGCCCACCAGCGCCTCGGGGTCCAGGTCCTCCGTACCGAGGAGATCCCGGCGCCGCCGGAGGTGGCGGAGCGGCTTGGCCTGGCGCCGGCCAGCCGTGTCCTCTGGATCGAGCGGGCGATCCTCGCGAACGACGTTCCGGCCGTGGCTGCCATCGATGCGATCCCGATCGCCGTCGCTGCGCGGTCACATCGATCGTACGAAGGTGGGTCTGTGTACCGGTTCCTGGAGAGCGATTGCGGCATCGTGCTCGCCGGAGGCTCGGCATCGGTAACTTCCGTCCGCGCGGATCGGCGCGCCTCGCGCGTGCTGCGCATCGATGAAGGCGAGCCCGTCCTCCGGATCACCCAGGTCGAGCGAGCGCATGACAACACAGCGGTCCTGTACTCAGAGGAGGATTACGTGCCCAACCTGTTCGAGCTCACGATCCGGCGGACCCGCCGGGGGCGGACGGTGGCATGAGCAATCCAACCGGCAAGACTGTGGCGGCGGTGGCGACCGACCCGATGATCAAGGTCGTCCCGCGTTGGCTCGACCGGTTCGCCCGCCCGGAATTGTCGGGCGCGAGCTCCTACGACGCCCGGCACCACGATTTCGCCTGGCAGCATCGCGAGCTGGCCCGGCTCATGTCCAACGAGTGCCCATTGCCGCCCGATGAGGCCGTCATCGAGGCGGCGATGAGCGCGATGCGCGAGGGCAACCTCTACCCGAACTCAGGCTGGGAGTTGCGCGACGCATTGGCCGAGTTCGCCGGCGTCGACCCGTCCGCCTTGATCCTCGGCAACGGCTCGACCGAGATCATCGATGTCGCGACCCGCGCCTTCATCAGCCCGGGCGATGAAGCCGTCATCCCGGTCCCGACGTATGCCTTCTTCGAAACGCAGGTCCGGCTCAATGGGGGCCGGCCGGTCCTCGTGTCACCGTTGCCGGACCTCGGCTTCGACGTCCCTGCAATCCTGTCGGCCATCGGTCCGCGGACCAAGCTCATCTTCCTGTGCTCCCCGAACAACCCGATCGGCCGGAGCTGGACGGAGGGCGAGGTCGAGGCGCTGCTGGCCGCCGGCATTCCCACGGTCATAGACCAGGCCTACCTCGAGTGCGGCTACGGCCGCTCGTTCGCCCCGCTCGTCGCCCGCCACCCGAACCTCATCGTCACGCGCACGATGTCGAAGGCGTTCGGCCTGGCGGCGATCCGCGTCGGGTACGGGATCTCCGACCCCGAGGTCGTCGACCTCCTGACACGCGTGCGGATCCCGTTCAGCATCAGCATGATCGCGGTGCGTGCCGGATTGGCGGCCGTTCGCGACCCCCGGATCCTGGAGACCCGGCGCCGCTACATCAGCGAGGAACGCGACCGTCTGTTCGGGGCACTGTCCCGGCTTGCAGGCGTCGTGCCATGGCCCTCGGAGGCCAACTTCATCACGATCGATGTCACGGCAACGGGCCGCTCCAGCACCGCCTACGTCGATGAGGCCCGTGCCGAGGGTCTGCTGCTGCGGCGGGTGGCGGCGCATCGGCTCGAAGGCCAGTACATCCGGGTGACGATCGGAACGCGCGAGGAGAATGACCGTTTCCTCGACGTCTTCCGGCGGGGCGTATTGGGAACCCAAACCGGGTCCGCCTGAGCCATGGACTCGCCGGTCGTCATCGCCTACGACGTGGGAACGAGCGGTGTGAAGGCGGTCGTCGTGGATCAGCATGGTCGGGTGCTCGGGTCGCGGATCCGGACCTACGGGCTGGATACGCCCCAGCCCGGCTGGGCAGAGCAGGACGTCGAGGCGATGGTTGCCGAGTTGGGCCGGGCCAGCCGGGACGTCCTGGCTGCCGTCGGTGTCGAGCCGTCGCGTGTTGCCGCGGTGGGGGCGACGGCGCAGATGTTCAACGTGGTGCCGGTCGACGCCTCGGGCCGGTCGCTCAGGCCGATGCTCAGCTGGCTCGATCAGCGGGCAGCACCCGAAGCCGCCGAGATTCGCGGGCGGCATCCCCTCGACGGCGGATACGCGACGTACGACACGATCGTGACGGCCAAGGACATCATTCCCCGGATCGTCTGGCTTGCTCGCCACGAACCTGGGCTGAACGCCCGGGCAGCCTGGTACCTCGACTGCAAGGAGGCGGTCGTCGCGCGGCTCACGGGGGCGATCGGCATCGATCCTTCGGGTGCGAGCGCCTTCCGCCTCGCGGGCGCGACGACAGGCGCCTGGGACCCCGTGCGATGCCACGCGTCGGGGATCGCTTACGATCGGCTGCCGCCGGTCCGACCTGCGACCGACATCGTCGGGTACGTGACGCCAGATGCGGCGACCATGACCGGGCTCCAGGCCGGCACGCCCGTGGTCGTCGGAGCCGGGGATGTCCCGGCCAGCCAGCTCGGTGCAGGCGCCTGTGATCCCGGGGACATCCATCTCTCCCTCGGAACCGCGGTGTACTTCGGGATCACCACGGAGCGCCACCTCGAGGATCCTGCCCAGCGCCTCGGCCCGATTGCCCACGTCGTTTCAGGTCAGGAAATCCTGTGGCTCGAGATCGCCACCGGCGGTGCCGCCCTGGCCTGGCTCGACCGGCAGCTGGTCGGGCCGGGTGCCGCCGAGTCCCGCAAGGATCATGCGGCCATCGACAGGGACGTTCCGGCCGTGGCCGGTGAGATGGAGGGCCTCCTGTTCGCGCCATGGCTGACCGGCGAGCGGGTGCCGGTCTTCGATGATGACGTTCGGGCGGCGTTCCTCGGCCTCGCCCTCCATCATGGCCCGGCGCATCTCACTCGCGCGGTCATGGAAGGCGTTGCGTGCCAGATCGCCTGGGCCTTCGAGTACGGGCTGGCCTACGGCATCGAGCCGCGATCGATCCGGGCCGTCGGCGGCGGGAGCATCGGAACTGCCTGGACCGAGATAATCGCCGAGACGCTCGGCCGCCCGCTCGAGATCGTGGCCGAGCCGCAGGACGCGGCGGCCAGGGGCGCCGCTGCCTGCGCCCTCGTCGGGATCGGGCTCGCGCCGGACCTTCGTCGCGCAGTTCCGGCCCGCGTCGAGCGGTCTGTCAGGCCCGACCCAGTCCGCGTGGCGCGAGCAAACGCCAGGCTGGAGCGATTCCGCGAGCTCCACGCAGCGCTCCGGACGGTGGCCTGACATGAGCCGGACCGAACTAGTGGCGACCTATCTCGCGGCCTTGCCGGCCGGCCGTGAGGCGGAGGCGGCGGAAGCGTTCGCGATCGGTCAATCAATTGGCACCTGGACACCCGTGCCGGGGATCACCGAGGCGATGCGCCGGGCGCATGGCGGGCGCGTCGTCGAAGTCCGGGAGGGCTCGGCCGACGAGACCGCTGGCGGCGAGGACGCCACCGGGTCGTGGGTGCTCAGGATCGGATTCCCGGTGGCCAATTTCGGGGCCCAGATGCCGATGCTCTTCACGACGCTCCTCGGCAACGACCCGTCCACCTCGATTGCGGCCCGGCTGGTCGACGTGGACGTGCCGGCCGAATACGCGGCGGCCTTCCCCGGGCCGGGAGTCGGGATCGACGGCTGGCGAGCCCTGACCGGCGTGGAGGGCCGGCCGCTCCTGCTCAACATGATCAAGCCCTGCACCGGCTTTCCGCCATCGGTCGGAGCCGGGTTCGTACGCGAGGTGGCGCCCGGCGGGCCCGACCTCATCAAGGACGACGAGCTGCTGGCCAACCCGGACTTCTCCCTGGTGCGCGACCGCGCTCGGGCCTACGCCGCCGCGCTCGACGAGGTCAGCCGGGTGACCGGCCAGCGCCCCCGGTACGTCGCCAACGTGACGACTCGCGGCCGCGACCTCGAGGCCACGGCCCAAGCCGCCCTCGAGGGCGGTGCCGACGCGCTCATGGTGAACGTCCTCGCGGTCGGACTCGATGCCTTCGCGGCACTCGCGGAGACGCGCCCGGGGGTACCGATCCTCGCCCACACTGCAGGCGTCGAGACGTTCACCGGGTCAACTCGATCGGGTTTCGGTCACGCCCTGCTCATCGGGCGCCTGGTCCGCCTGGCCGGCGCCGACGCGATCCTCCTGTCGACGCCACTTGCGTCGCGCCCCCTGCCCGAGCCCGTCTTCCGCACCACCGTCGATGGCATGCGCTCCCCGTGGGTCGGGCTCCGCCCGTCCGCCCCGATGGTCGGCGGCGGATTGACCGCGGCGCACGTCCCCGCCCTCGTGCGCTCCGTCGGCACGGATGTGATCATCGGTGTCGGCGGTGCGATCCAGGGGCACCCGGACGGCGCCGCCGCCGGCGCTCGCGCGGTCAGGCGTGCGATTGACGAGGCCGTCGACGGCCTCCGGATGGCGTCGGGAGCGTCGCGATGACGAGAGCCCCTGGTTCGACGGCCGGGCGGCGGCCGATGATCGGGACGAGCTGGAAGATGAACCTCCTGCCGTCGACGGCCCCGGCCTGGCTCCTCGCGGCCCGGGCGGGCACCGCGGGTGTCGACGACCGTGACATCTTCGTCCTGCCGCCATTTCCGATGCTGCCAGCCGCTCAGGCGGCGCTGCGAGGATCGCCGATCCGCTGGGGAGCACAGGACGTGCACTCCGAGGACCGGGGCGCCCACACCGGTGACGTTTCCGCGCCGATGCTTGCCGACCTCGGGTGCTCCATCGTCGAGATCGGCCACTCCGAGCGCCGTCGGGACCATGGCGACACGGATCGAAGGATCGCCGCGAAGGCCGCCGCCGCTCTGCGCTGGGACATGGCCCCCTTGCTGTGTGTCGGCGAGCGCAGCCCGGGCCCTGTCGCGCCGGCGATTCGGATCGTGCGGCGGCAGCTGCGCGGTGCCCTGGGCGGACTGGGACCGCAGCAGCTGTCCCGGGTGATCGTCGCCTACGAGCCGGTCTGGGCGATCGGGGAGGGGGCCACGGCCGCCGGGCTCGACCATGTCGGTGCGCTGCATGGGGCGATCCGGGCGTGGCTCGACATGCATGGTGGAATCGGCGTCCGTGTTCTCTATGGGGGCAGCGTCGACCCAGCGAACGCCCCATCCCTGCTCGCCGTGCCGGCCGTGGATGGCCTGTTCGTCGGCAGATCCGCACTTGACCCGCGGGCGTTCATCGAGATCGCGACGCTGCCATTGCCCCACGAGGAGGTGTTCTCATGAACGAGGGTCGAACTGCGGTGCGCCTCGCGATCGGAGCCGACGACGCAGGACTTGAGCTCAAGGGAGCTCTCCTGGCCCACGTCCGCTCCATGGGCATGGACATCGAGGACGTCGGTGTGACCAGCGCCGACGCCGCCGCGGCAACCGGCACCGACTACCCCGACGTTGCGGTCACCCTGGCGCGAGGCATCGCCGCCGGGCGGTGGACGCAGGGCATTCTCGTGTGCGGCACGGGCATCGGCATGGCCATCGCCGCCAACAAGGTCCCCGGCGTCCGGGCCGCCCAGGCCCACGACGTGTACTCCGCCGAGCGAGCCCGGAAGAGCAACGACGCCCAGGTCGTCACGCTCGGCGCACGTGTGATCGGGGTCGAGCTCGCCAAGTCGGTCGTGACGGCATTCCTCACGTCAGACTTCGCCGGCGGCGCGTCGTCCAGGAAGGTTGACAAGCTCAAGGCCCTGGACCGGGCCATGGCCGGGGACCGGACATGACCTCGGAGCATCAACCACCCGCGCAGATCCCTGAGTCCAGCGCGGCCGGAAATGCCCACCCTGGCCGGGGCGTCCTTTCCGACCCGCGCGCCTTGACGATCCTCACGACCGAGCACTAGAGCCTCCTCTCGGCCCGGTCCCTTGCCTACAACGAGGCGTTCAGCCGGGCCGGCATGTTCCTGTCGTTCCTGTCGGCGACGCTCATCGTGATCGGATTCCTCGTCGCCTCGGATGTGTTCTCGGAGGCGGTCCTGCCGGTCGTGGCGCTGCTCCTTGCCGTGGATCTCTTCATCGGGCTCGCGACGGCGGGCCGGCTCTCGGATGCCAGCAGTGAGGAATTCACCGCGATCCGCGGCATGAACCGGATTCGCCACGCGTATGCGGAGATGCTCCCGGGCATCGAGCGCTACTTCGTCACCCCGATCCACGATGACGCCCGAGGCGTGCTTGCCGCGTTTGGCGACACCTCGAGCGACTCTTCCCTGCTCGGCGTCATCCACGGCCTGACGACAGCGATCGGCATGCTCGTCCTGATCGATTGCGCGCTGTTCGCGGCGCTGCTCAGCGTCCTGGCCGCCGGTCTCGGGCTGGGGACCCCGATTGCGATCGCCATCGGCGTCGTGGGATTCGCGGCCCTGTTTGGATGGAGCGCCCTCATGGGCACTCGGATGGCACTGAAGTCGGCAAAGGAGCCCGACGCGCTCTTCCCTTCAGCTGACTGATCCGCCGCTGGGCTGGAGGGATCGGTGTCCGATCCGGGCCCGCTCGGGGTTCGATAGTTGAGATCGAGCCGCATCAGCCAGCGAGAAAGGCCGGCGCTGTGCGAATCGGTCAGGAGAACCCGTCGGAACCCGGCTGCCTCGAATGTCGAGGCGAAGCCGACGAAGCCGAATGCGGTCGAGACGCGTGCCCCGGCCGGATCGATCGGATAGGCCTCGATAGCGGGCGTGCCCGTCCCCCGGGCGTACTCGACGGCCGCGTCGAGCAGTGCCCGTGCCACACCTCGACGCCGATAGCCCGCCCGGACCACGAAACAGCCGATCGACCAGACCGCCGGCTGGTCCGGCCACGGAATTGTCCGCGAGTTCACGAGGCGTGGCATCGCGGCGCGCGGCCCCAAGCCGCACCAGCCGACCGGCTCCCCCTCCAGGTAGGCGATAACCCCCGGCGCGAACGCGCCGTGCTCGACCTGTGATTTGAGGGCCAGGCGATTCCTGCCCGGCTCGCCATGCCCGAACGCTCCATCGGAGCCACGCCACGCCTGGCACCAGCAGCCGCGCTCGGCGTTCCCTCCCAGCAGCGTGACGACGTCCGGCCATTGCTCCGAGGTCGCCGGGATCACGGTCAGGCGCTCGCGGGCGATAGGCTCCGGACGGGCCGGCACGATCAGGCCGCCGCGGCTCTCGCGGCCATCTCGGACCAAGGGCCGAGCAGGGTCTCGCGCTCGTCCGGTTCGATCTCGTCCCACAGGATGACGGTCACGACCGCGAGCTCGAGCGAGGCGAGGAACCGAAGGCGTTCCTCGGGCGATGACTGGTTCGCCCGGGTCAGCAGGACCGCGTTAGCCCCACCGAGTGCCGACGTCGCGGACTGCACGGCAAATTGGCGGAACTCGCCGAGGGCGGCCAGGATCGGGGCCCGCCTGGATCCCGGCCCGATGATGGCCTGGACTCGCTCGAGCGCGTCCAATCGCTCCCGCGGATCGTGCGACGCCGCCGCGAAGGCTGGATATACGCTGCTGTCCAACTGCTCGAACGCCGCTGCGAATCGCTCGAGGCGCTCACCGGCCCCGGCCGGAAGCCCGCCGCCGGCGCCGTCCGGAGGGGCCATCACGCGCCCGCGGCGACGACGCTGTCCTCGAGGATCGACAACGCCCGATCCACCTCGTCGGCCGTCGTCACGAGCGGCGGGATGATGCGGGTCACGTTTCCGAACGAGCCGGCCGAGAGGACGATGAGCTTCCGGGCGAGCGCCTCCGCGATGACCCGCTTCGACGCGTCTGCGTCCGGAACACGCCCGTCGCCGAGCCCAGGCTTGACGAACTCCATCGCGACCATGCAGCCGAGGCCGCGCACGTCGCCGATCGAGGGATGATCCGCCTGCAGCTCGCGCAGGCCGCCGGCGAGCTGTGCTCCCCGGGCCCGCGCGTTGGCGACGAGGTCCTCATCCCGGATGACATCGAGCGTCGCAAGCGCCGCGGCGCACGACACCACGTTCCCGCCGTAGGTGCCGCCGTGCGTTCCGGGGGCGAACTTCTCGAGGATCTCCTGCCGTGCCAGGATTCCCGACAGCGGCAGGCCCGACGCAATGCCCTTGGCCATGACCAGGATGTCGGGCTCCACGTCCCAGTGGCGGACCGCGAACATCTCGCCGGTTCGCCCGAACCCGGTCTGGACCTCGTCGGCGATGAGCAGGATGCCGTGCCCTTTCGTGATCTCGCGGAGCCGTGGCAGGAACGTCGGCGCCGGGACGACGTACCCGCCTTCGCCCTGGACCGGCTCCACGATGATCGCCGCGACACGGTCCGGGTAGATCACCTGGTGAAACAGGAGGTCGAGCTCGGCCTCCCAGTCGCAGGAACAGTTTGCGTCGGGGGCGTGGGATCCGCCCGCGGCCCGGTAGCAGTACGGGAACTTCGTGTGGTAGACGCTGCCGGGAAGCGGCTCGAAGGCCGCCCGGTAAACATCCTTGGCCGTGGTGAGCGCCATCGTCTGGGCGGTCCGGCCGTGGAACCCGCCCCGGAACGAGATGATGACGGGCCGGCCGGTGGCGACCCGCGCGAGCTTCACCGCCGCCTCGACCGCCTCGGCGCCCGAGTTGGACAGAAACGCCCGCCATGGCCCGCCCGGCAGCAGGCCGGTCAGTCGCTCGTACAGCCGCAACCCGGGCTCGTGGTAGACGATGTTCTGCTGGCCGTGGAGCAGCTTGGCGGCCTGGGCCTGGATCGCCGCCACGACCCTTGGATGGGCGTGGCCGGTGTTGGTGACCCCGATCCCGGATGAGTAGTCCAGGTACCGCTCACCCGACGGCGTGACCAGCCACGAGCCCTCGCCGTGATCGACCTCGAGGTTGGTGATCCGGCCCCAGACGGGCGGAATCACGCCGTGGTCGGGAAACGCCCCGGTCATGCGGGCCGACCCGCCCGGCTCAGCCGGGCGCTCCGGTTCTGCAGGATGGTCGAGATCACGACCAGCCCGATCGCCCCCACGAAAATCGACGTGCCGAGGACGTGGATCTGGGGTGGCAGGTTGTTGCGGATGCTCGACCAGACCCAGATCGGGAAGGTGTTCGAGGTCCCCGACGTGAAGTTCGTGATGATGAAGTCGTCGATCGAGAGCGAGAAGGCCAGCAGCGCCGCGGCCATGATCCCGGGGAAGATCAGCGGGAACGTCACCCGCCAGAAGGTCGACCATTCATTGGCCCCAAGGTCCATCGCGGCCTCCTCCAGGCGCCGATCGAAGCCGGCCATCCGGGCCCGAACGGTCACGATCACGTAGCTGATGTTGAACATGATGTGGGCCACCAGGATCGTCTGGATGCCGAGCGGGAAGAGCGTCCCGCCGGTGAGGCTGTGCCAGGGATCGAAGGCTGTCCCGACGAAGAGCGTCAGCAGGCTGGCGCCCATGACGATTTCCGGGGTCGCCATCGGCACGAAGATAAGCGAGCCGACAGCCGCGCGGCCACGGAATTCGTAGCGCGTGAGCGCAAGCGCGACAAGCGTCCCCAGGACGGTCGCGACCAGGGTGGACACGAACCCCACGAACAGGCTGTTGACGAGCGCCTGCTGGAGGCCCGGTCGGCCGAACGGATTGCCCCAGGCGGCGAGGGAGAACGTGCCCCAGGTGAAGTTGAATTTGCCCGGCGGATCGTTGAACGAGAAGGCGATCATCACGAAGATCGGGGTCAGCAGGTAGAGGATGGCGACGAGGGTGAAGAGCGGGACGAGCCGCTGATTGATCGACGCGCCAAGCGAGCGGGCGCTGCTCGGGCGGCCCGCAGGGGCGCTTCCGGCGCCACCGGCTCCTGGGGACGTTGCAGCCGGATTAGTCATCCGGCTCTCCCGCCGGCGAGGCCCTCGGTGCCGAGAGCCCGGGCATAGAAGAAGATCGCGACGAGGATGGCGCCCATGAGGATGAACGACAGGGCCGCGGCCGTCGGGTAGTCGTTCTGCTCCAGGAACCGGCCCTGGATGACGTTCCCGATCATCTGGGTCTTGGGATTGCCCAGCAGCTCGGCATTGACGTAGTCGCCGATGGCCGGGATGAACGTCAGGATGGAACCTGCGAAGACGCCCGGCAGGCTGAGCGGAAAGATCACCCGGACGAATGTCTCGGAGATGAGCAGCCCTCCGACCGCCGCGCCGGCCGCGCCGCTCGCGAGCGACGCAATCAGGAGGAACGTCGTGCCCTCGCCGCCGAGACTCCCGTACCCGAGCCCGATGACGATCGCCCCGCCGACGATTGCCCCGGCGAGGCCGCCGACGATCGCCCCGGGCCGACGCCAAGGCCCGGCGTACAGGTCGCGGGCCGCCTCCACGAGGCGGAAGTCGACCTTTTCGAGCGAGGTGTAGAGCGGCAGCACCATAAACGGCAGGAACTGGTAGACCAGGCCCGAGACGACGGCCAGCGGCGTTCGCAGGATCGTGAAGTTGTCAGGGACGAGATGGAGGAAGTCTCGGCCGATCGCCAGGATCGGTCCGCTGTCGCCGAGCAGGATCCGCCACGAGATCGTCCGGATCAGGAAGCTCGTGAAGAACGGCGCGATGACCAGGAACAGCAGCACGTTCTTGTACCGGCCGCCCCGGAAGGCGATGCCGTAGGCGAGCGGAAAGCCGATGAGGAACGTCAGGATCGTGGCCAGGCCGCCGAACACGAGCGAATTCCTGAACTGGACCGGGAACTTCGTCAGTGCGTCGCCATAGTTCGCGAAATCCCAGGAGAAGGAGAAGCCGCTGCCGAGCGTGCCGCTCGAGAGCGACATGAGGACCATCTGGATGTTCGGCAGGACGAAGAAGACGATCAGCCAGAGGAGGCCTGGCGCCATCAGGAGCCAGGGGATCAGCCAGCGCCGGCGCGCGAACACCCTTCTCCTCCCGGACCGGGACTGCTGTCAGGCGCCGGCGAGGTCGGCGTAGAGGTCGATGATCTTCGTGTACTCGGCCTCATCGGCCCAGGCCGATTCCGGGTACTGCTTGGCCAGGACATCTGCTGGCGGGAACAGGAGCGGGTTCGTGGCGGCATCCGGGTCGATCGCCTTGATCGCCTCGGCAACGCCCTTGACCGGCGACTGGTAGAAGATGAAGTCGGCGATCGCGGCCGCGCGAGTCACGTCGAAGACCCAGTCGATCATCAGTTCGGCGGTGTACTTGTTCTTCGCGCCCTTCGGGATGATGAGGTTGTCGGTGAAGTACATCGACCCCTCTTCCGGGTAGACGAACCGGTCGTCCGGCCCGCCCGACGACGCGAGGTCGCCCGACCACACGACCGATGCCCAGGTATCGCCCGACGCAAAGAACTCGAGATACTCGTTCCCGGTGAACGCGGTGACGTGGCCGCTGTCCACGTACGGCTTCAGAAAGTCATGGATGACCTGGACATCGGCGACGTCGAGTTTGTCCGGCGTGTGGTCCGAGGCTGCCTTTCCCTGGGTCTGGAGCATGAGGTGGACCAGCCCGAATGTATCGCGCGTCTCGGACAGAAGGGTGACCTTGCCCTTGAACGCCGGATCGAAGAGGTCTGCAACCTTCGTCAGCTCCCTTCCGGTCGACTTTACGTTGTAGCCGACCCCGACGCCGCCGGACTGCCAGGGGTAGTGGTAGTCCATGCTCGGATCCCAGGACAGGCCTCGGTATTCATCACGCACATTGGCCGCCGCAGCCGGTACATGGGCCTGGTCGATCTTCTCGGCCCATCCGGACTTGACCAGGCGGGCCGCCATCCAATCGGTGAGCACGATCAGGTCCCAGCCCGTGTCGGCGCCCGTCTGGAGCTGTTGGCGGATCGTCGCCATGAACGTCTCGTTGTCCTCGATCTTGGCATCGGCGTACTCGACCGCGACCTTGTACTTCTCGGTGAAGGCGTCCAGGGTCGGAGACGGCAGGACGTACTCGTCATCGTCGGTGCCCTCCTGGCCGTCGGGCCCTGGGTCCGTCGTCAGGTCGATGTAGGCGGCCCAGTTCGCCCAATGAAGGGGACCGGTGACCGTCGTCGTGCCACCGGTCGAGGGTGCCGGGCTCGAGCCCGCCCCGCACGCGGAAAGGAAGGCTGTGAATCCCGCCATCGTGGATCCCTGGAGGAAAGTCCGACGCGAGACCGTCAGGGTCGTGGGGGCGATTCCGAAGTCGGTCATGCTCTCGGCTCCTTGCGTGACGGGTGATCTCAAGACGCTCGTTCGGCGGCCTGGGCGGTTGCGGCGCCGTCGCTCGCGACGGCAAACGTGTGGTCCGGGGACCAACTGAGGTGGACATCCGAGCCCGGTCGATGGAGCGACCCATGGGACGTTCGCTCGACGTTCTGTTCATAGACGGTGATACGCTCGCCGGCCCCCGACTCGATCGTGTAGCTCGTCGACGCACCGAGATATGAAGCGTCGATGACCCGGCCCGGGAGCCGGTTGAGGCGATCGGGGATCGTGGCCCCATCAGCGTGAAGTCGGATCTTTTCCGGGCGAACGCCGATTCGGATAGACGATTTTCCGTTCACCACGGAGGAAGGCACCCGGGCGACCTCGCCGCCGGCCAGGCGGGCCGTAACGTACCCGCCGTCGCGCTCGCCGAGCGTGGCCGCCAGGAGGTTGCTGACGCCCAGGAAGCCGGCGACGAATTCCGTGGACGGGCGCTCGTAGAGCGTCTCCGGGTCACCGAGCTGCTCATACCTGCCCCGGTTCATGACGGCGATCCGATCGGACATCGTCATCGCCTCTTCCTGGTCGTGGGTCACGTAGATGAAGGTGATTCCGACCTCCTGCTGAATGCGCTTGAGCTCGAGCTGCATCTGCTTGCGGAGCTTCAGGTCCAGGGCTCCGAGCGGCTCGTCCAGGAGGAGCACCGCCGGCTTGTTGACGAGCGCCCTGGCAAGGGCAACGCGCTGGGCCTGCCCGCCGGAGATCTGGGCCGGCTTGCGGCGTTCATAGCCGGGCAGCTCGACGAGCGCGAGCATCTCACCGACTCGCTGCCTGACCTCGGCTTCGGGCACGCGGCGGCGGCGCAGCCCGAAGGCGACGTTGTCGAAGATCGAGAGGTGCGGGAAGAGGGCGTAGTTCTGGAAGACCGTGTTGACGTTGCGCTGGTAGGGCGGGAGCCAGGTGACGTCGACGCCGGCGAGCTCGATCGTGCCCGACGTCGGCTGTTCGAAGCCGCCGATCATCCGCAGGGTCGTCGTCTTGCCGCAGCCGGACGGTCCCAGGAGGCTGAAGAACTCACCATCCTGGACTTCGAGGTCGATGTGGTCCACGGCCACGATGAGCCCCGAATCGCCCGGCTCGACGTACTTCGCTACCCGGCGGCCGGACGCATCGTTGCCGAAGGCCTTGTAGACCTGCGTCAGGCGAACCTCGACCTCGGGCACCTGCGTCTCGTTCCTCCGAACCGTGGGTCGCCGCGCAGCGCCAAGCACCGGTCCGGGTCGGACGGCGTCGGGCGTGGCCGGAGAATAGGCGGATGCGCAACGCGGTGTCAAACATCGGAAGGTCGAACCTGCCAAGACGAACCGTGCGAAATTCGCACTGATTCCCCGGTCCGTCTGCGAAGTTCGGGCCTCCAACGGTGATCGATGTCAGGCGGACACTGCTCCGTGTCCGCCGGACCCGGCCGAACCTGGCGAGCCCCCTGCGACTTGTCCGACGCATCCGTCGGTCCGGGTCTACGATATCGACGCCAAACCCGTCGGAATCCAGGTTCACCTCGAGGAACGCATGCCGGAGCTCTCAGAAGCGGTCGTCATGGCGGCGCTCAGCCGGGTCCAGGAGCCGGAACTCGGCGGCGACCTCGTCAGCCGGAACATGGTCAAGGACCTGCGCGTCGACGGCACGGCCGTCGCCTTCACGATCGAGCTGACCACGCCGGCCTGTCCGCTCAAGGACGAGATCGAGTCGCGCGTTCGGACGGCCCTCACGCCGGTCGGTGTGGAGTCGATCGAGCTCTCCTGGGGGGCGAGCGTGCGACGCGCGGCTCCACGCACGGTGGACGAGCTCCTGCCGGGGGTCAAGAACGTGATCGCGGTCGCATCCGGCAAGGGCGGCGTGGGCAAGACCACCGTGGCGGTCAATCTCGCCGTTGCCCTCGCCAGGGATGGAGCTGCGGTGGGTCTTCTCGACGCCGACATCACGGGCCCCAACGTTCCGATCATGCTCGGCCTCGACGGTCAACCAGGGAAGAGCGCGAACGATCGGATCCTCCCGCTCGAGCGGCACGGCGTGAAGGCGATATCCATCCAGTTCTTCGTCCCGGCCGGCCAGCCCATCATCTGGCGAGGCCCGCTCGTGGGTGGGGCGATCCAGCAATTCCTGCGCGATGTTGAGTGGGGCGAGCTCGACTACCTCGTGATCGACCTCCCGCCGGGCACGTCGGACGCCCAGCTGACGCTGGCCCAGGCCGTCCCGATCTCGGGGTCCGTTCTCGTCACCACGCCGCAGGAGGTTGCCCTCCTGGACGTGGAGAAGGCGCTCGCCATGTTCAAGCGAATGAGCGTTCCGGTGATCGGCATCGTGGAGAACATGAGCGGACTCGTGTGCCCGCACTGCGGCGAGATGATCGACCTGTTCGGGCGTGGCGGCGGCGAGCGCTTCGCCCGCGACCACGGACTCGAATTCCTGGGCGGCATTCCGCTCGACGTTACCGTGCGTCAGGGCGGTGATGTCGGTGTCCCCGCGGTTGCCCAGCGCGAGCCGGGACCCGCAGCGAATGCCCTCCAGCACCTTGCCCGGATCGTGGCGGCCCGGATGAGTGTTCGGGCTGCGTCCGGGGCGGGCCAGCCGGTGCTCACGATCTCCTAGCGGCGATCCGCCGGCGGGTGGGTCACGACCGGGGCGGATCCGGCCGAGACCTCGATCACGGTCCACGGAACCGCAGGCTGGACGAGGCCCCCAGTCGGGGCGCAGATGGCGCGGATCGCGTCGAGGCGCTGATAGGGGTAGTGGACGAGGATGCCCTGGGGGACTCCGGACCGGATGACGTGGTCCGCGGCTTCCTCCGCGGTGAGGTGGCCCCGGCGCAGATCGTCGAACTTGTTGGACTCGAGCGTGGCCTCGAGGATCAGCAGCTGCGCCCCGCGGGCCAGCTCAACCACGGCTTCCGAGGGACCCATGTCCCCGGCATAGATGATCCGCTCTCCCGACCGAGTCTCGATCTCCATGGTCCAGGCGGGCACGTAGTGGCCCACGGAGTGCGGTCGAATGGTCAGGTCCCCGATCCGGAACGCCACGTCGGTCGCGTATTCGCTCACATCGAACGCCGCCTCGAAGAAGCGGGGGCGTTCGCTGATGACGATCGCGAGGTGATCGAGCTTCTCCTTGCCGCCCGGCGGCAGGTGGACCGGAAGCGGCCTCGGCGCCATCTCGCCCCACGGGAACCAGTAGCGCAGCGGTGCAATGTCAATCCAATGATCGGCATGCATGTGACCGACCACGAGGCCGTCGAGGTTCGCCGCACCGATGGAGGCTTCCAGGCGCGACGCGATTCCGCTGCCGATGTCGAACAGGACGGCGGTCGAATCAGTCTGGACCAGGATCCCGGACGCACCGGTTTCCGCGACGGGACGGGCGGTACCCGTCCCGAGGACGGTCAGGCGCATGCGGGTCCTCCAAGGTCCGCCCCGGCGCGGAGCGTCCGACGGATGTTGGCACGCCCGGGCCGGACTGGGTAGTCCAGATTCCGACGAACGGTCGCCGAACGGGAGCGCCTCACCGCAATCGGGCGTGAAGGATCGACGCGGCAAGGAGCGCCGCTCGCGTCCTGCCCATCGTTCCCGCCAGGAAGGCCAGCCGGCGCTCCGAGTGTCGACCGAGCGGATCAACGATGGTCACGGCCACGGCCATGTCACCGCGACGGTTTGCCGCGCGGACCGCGAGGACGACGTCGGCGCCGGTGCTCTCGCGGGTCTCGGCGGCCATCGCGGCGAGGCCGGGCCGACCCGCTCCGGAGGTCAGAGGGGCCGGATCGTGACGGGCAGGGCGCCTGGCGGTGCCAAGGACGGTCGACTGGGTCAGCCGGTCCCCGAGCCCCTCCCCGAGGAGCGCCGCGACCGAGCCTCGCGTGCCGATCTCCAGCGTTGCGAGTCGCCACCCGCGCCGCTCCAGCGCGCCTGCGATCGCCGAGGGCCAGGTCACATCGCCCCGACCCCAGACATGTTCGCCGATTCGTCGGAGCACCTCGGCTTCCGCCGCCGCGACGAGCGTCGAGGCACTGAGACCACCCGACGCGACCGCTGCGATTCGGACGTCGACGGCGTCCGCCCGGGCATAGGTCGCAACCGTCGGGTTCGCGTCGCGGTCCAGGAGTGGCCCGAGCCGTTCGGCGATCAATGACTCGCCAATCCCGGCCGTGCGGAGCGTGACCGTTGCCGTCGCCCGGCCGAGGCCCCGGGCCGCGAGTCGCGGCAGCACCCACGCCGTCCACATTGGGCGCATCTCGCGGGGTGGGCCCGGCAAGGCCACGATCAGCCCGCCGTCGGGCCGGTCGACCCACCAGCCCGGAGCCGTCCCGTTGGAATTGGGAATCGCCGTCGTCGACCGCGTGCGCCAGGCCTGCTTGACATTCGTGGCCGGAAACGCGAGCCCGCGCCGTTCGAACAGGCCGCGGAGCCAGGCCTCGAGCTCGGCGTCCACGAAGGGCTCCTCGCCGATTGCCGCCGCGATCGATTCACGGGTCAGGTCATCCGGCGTCGGCCCGAGGCCGCCGGTCGAGATCACGACATCGGCCCGGCCGAGCGCGACCTCGAACGCCCCCCGGACGGCGGGCAGGTCGTCCGGCAGGGCGGACATCCGAAGGACCTCGACCCCGGCATCGGTCAGGCCCCGGGCGAGCTCGCCGGCGTTGGTGTCCCGGGTCTCGCCGACCGTCAGCTCAGAACCGATCGAGAGCAGTTCGGCCCGAAGGATCTGGCGCACCCGGCGATGGTATGCGAGGTGGTCCCGAGAGTCGTTCGCGCAGTGGTTGCTATGATCGGGCTGCCCACCCAGGGCGCCGTGAGCGTGGAGGACTATTGGACACCGCCCAGGGCCCGGCGTCCCCCGGAGCCGACCGACCGAGCACGGACGCTCCTCCACCTGGCCTGCGCGCCCAGGTTCGCCGGTTGCGAGAGGCAATTCGACGCCTCCTCGCAGCGCACCTCGACCTCGCCAGGGCAGAAGCGGCCGAGATCGGCGCCGAGATCGGTCGGGTCGCGCTCCTTGCCGGGATCGCGCTTGGCGCGTTGTTCCTGCTGGGGTTGCTGCTGCCGATCGGGCTCGCCCTGTTCCTTGGAGAGTGGCTGCTCGGGTCGATCGGCTGGGGCGTTCTATTGGGGAGCGTCGCGCTGGTCGACCTCGCGCTCGTAGCTGCGCTCGTGGGCCTCGGAGTCCCGGGGGGTGTGCTCGGCCGCGACCTCTTGCTGGCGAGCTTGACGGGCACGGTTGCCTTCTTCCTGCTGGTGGCGTTCCTCACGGGCCCGCGCGTCGGTGTCGCGCTGGGGCTGTTCATCGTGCTCGTCGGCTGGCCGATGCTCGCGGGCATCGGCGTTGCCCGGCGCGGCATCGACACGACCAGCCTGAAGGCCCGCTTCTACCCGACCCAGACCATCGAGACCGCGAAGGAGACGATCGAGTGGGTGCGCGAACGGACGCCGCTCGGACGGAAGTCCTAGCGGCGCGGGACGGCGTCGAGGACGAAGTCGTTGGCCTCGAGGCGGCCGCCCGGGCCGCGCTCGACATCCCGGCTCGCCTCCGGCGCGACCCGCTCAAGGTCGGCGGGGCGGCGGCCGGTGCCGCGTTCCTGCTCCTGGGCGGTCCCCGGCGGGTGTTCCGGGGCGTCCGGGGGGCGATTTTCGGCAAGGACGCGGACCTCCCGAAGTCCATGCTTCCGGACGAGGTCGAGGCGGTGCTCCGCCAGCTCGGGTCGGACGGGGACCAGGTGAGAGGAACGATCGAGCGCGAATTCGCGGCGTATCTCCGGGAGCGGGCGCCAGAGCGCCGCGAACGCGACCTTGTCGGCCTCGCGGGTGGCCTCATCGCCAACCTGCTGCGGCCGGCTTCGGTCCGTGCCGGGCGCGAGTTCGCCGAACGGATCTTCGACCCCGACGGCCCATCGTTCGCGGACGGTTTGCGCAAGGCCCGCGCCCGGATGGACGAGGCAGGGATCAAGAGAGGGCCAGCGGCCTGACCACGCTCAGGTGATCGTCGGGCGGCCGTCCAGGAGCTGGCGAATCCGTTCGAACATGAACCGGGACGACTCCACCGCCCGCTCCTCCCAGGCGAAGACGCAGGCTGTCAGGATCCCGTCGAAGCGGACACGGCCGAGCGCCTGGAACAGGGCCGTGAAATCCACCTCCCCCTGGCCGATGTCAAGGTGCTGGTGGACCCGGGCGGGCGATCCCGGAGGATTCACGATGTACCGGTTGCCGGACGACGCCCGGTGATTAAGGACATCCGCAACGTGCACCTGGCCCAGGACGGGCGCGGCGTACTCGATCATCGCGCCGATGTCGTCGCCGAGGTAATAGGTGTGCGGCGCGCAGAAGACGTAGCCCACCATCGGCGAATCGATCCCCCGGACCAGGTCGACCGCGTCCGTGTTGCGCTCGAGGAAGTCGTCGGGGTGCGCCTCCAGGTTGAGGCGGATTCCCTCACGCTCGAAGATCGGCAGGAGCTCGTCCATCGAGCGCCAGAACTGGGCCTCGCTCCGGGCCGCCTGTTCTGGGCGGCCGTTGAATTCAGAGTTCATCACGGCGCAGCCGACATCGACGGCAAGCTGGATGGCCCGTTTCCAGTAGCCGACCGCGGCCCGTCGCTCGTCCTCGTCCGGGCTGGACCAGCGGTAGAGCGGCAGGATCGAGGCCAGGTCGATCCCCGTTGTCCGGAGCGCGTCGCGGAATTCCGCGACTTTCGCCCGGTCTGCCCGCGGATGGGTGAAGAACGGGATGAAGTCGGGCCGCGGCGAGAGCTCGATCGAGTCGTAGCCGATTTCCGCGGCGATCCGGCAGACCTCGCCGAAGGGGCGGTCGCGGAGCATGTACGGGTCGAGGGCAATCTGCATGTCACGGACTCTCCCGGCTGGTCTCGCTCATCCGATGGCGCAGCGTGGCCGCGCTCGCGGCAATGCGTTTCACCATGCGGCCCCGCTGGTCCGGATCCGCGATCGTCGCCATCGTGTCAAGCCATCGTACGGTCCCGTCGATGACCTCGAGGATGGCTGCCGCGTCTGCGCGGGCGAAGAGGGGCCGGTCGGCGACCTCGACATAGACCGGCGACGTATGGGCCGCCATGCTCGTGTTGTAGGCCGAGTGGATCTCGTACTCGCTCCGGGCACGGGCGGCGATCCAGGCTCCGGCACGCACCGCGATCCGCGTCGCGAGGCCAAGCCGCTTGGTGGCCACCGGCGCGTCCTCGCGGGCCACGACCCGCCCGTTCACGACGAGTTCGACCGAGCCGATGATGGCCTGGGCAGCGGTCGCCCGGACCTGGACATCGAGACGCCCGCCCCCGGCCGGCAGCGCGAGCACGTCGCCGGGCTCGTGCCCGTCGACGGAGAGGTCGAGCGTGGGTCCCGAGCTCGCGAAGGTCCGTCCTGCCCGAACTGCGTCCGACCAGGCGGCAAAGGTCGGGGCCGCCTCAGGGGCCAACCGGACATAGGTCCGGATCCCGCCCACGGGCATCTCGGCCGACATCTTGTCGGTCCCGCCCAGCACCGGTAGCCGGTAGCCACAGTTGAGGAAGCGATACCACTCGAGGATCGAGGGGTTGTCCAGTCCCGGGGCGAACGTCTGCATCTCGACCGCGTCGATCCGGCCGGCCACGATATCTGCCGCGATCTCCGCCAGGGGCAGCGGGAAGTGCGCCGCGACCACGAGTCCGCCCTCGTCGTGGCAGCGGTCGGCCCAATCGGCGAGGAGCTCCGTGACGGCGCCGCCGATCCGACCCTCGGGCCCTCCGCCGGACGCCATCGGCAGGACCGGCCGGCGGGCGCCGAGCAGCCCGAGATGGCCGAGCACGTTCTGGCGATTCTCGGTTCCCACGATGACCGTATGCTGCCCGCCGGGATCCGACTGGGAGCCCCAGGCCAGGTCGGTCACGTTCGTGAACTCGTCGCCCAGCTGGGTCGCGAGCACGTGGACGAACGTGACATCCTCCGCGGCGGCCTGGAGCAGCGCGGTCGAAGGGGAGAGGAAGTGGACGTGCGGGTCCGCGCTGAGCCAGCCGTCCGCTCGTCGGTCGATCACCCGCTCGAGCAGGATCTCGACGCGGCGGGTCCCCGGCTCGACCCGGATCGTGCGCCGCTCCGGACGGTGGTCGAAGCCTTTGCTGACCTCGAGCTCGACCTCGCCGATGGGGAGATCGATCTGAAACGTCCCGGGGACGTAGGCGTAGGTGTCGCCGCCGAGGATCAGCCCGGCGCCGGTATCCTCGAGAAGGCCCGGATTGATCTCATCTCGATGGCCGAGCGGCGGGAGATAGCGCCCGTCGGCCGCCACGAACCGCACGCGGGAGGGGGTCGGTCCCTCGTCGGCGGCGATCCGGACCTCGACCCGGATCTCGGCGCTCGCGAGTGGTCGGATCGTGATCCGGCCGTCGGGACTCACCGCCTCCGAGCCGATTGCGGCGACCGGGACCTCCCAGCCGTCGACGGTGAGCCGCGCGTCGGCCGCGACGGCGAGGTCGAGGATGGCCGCCGCCGTTTCCGCCGCGACTCGAGATCCGCCAGACTCGGGCTCGCCGGCGCGCCCCCAGCTGATGGGTCCGCGTGCACGGCTCGCTGCCGGGGGCAACCTGCGCCGGCGCTTCCGGATCGCCACTCCCAGGTCCACCCCGGGCATGCCGTCGGACGCGCCCTCGAGCAGGAGCTGTCGCCGTTGTGCACGGACGAGTGGATCGGCCGTGCCCTGGAACAGGGTCACCCCCGCGACCACAACCGCGCTGCCGGGGCGCCCGTCGCCGAGCGGGACCATCCGTAGCCCGACCGGCTCCGCTCCGTTGCCCAGGGGGATTGCGTGCAGCCAGTACGTGACGTCGTCTCGGGCCGTCGGCACGAAGTCGGCGATCCCCGTCTGGTCCGCCCCCCATGAGCCCGGCAGCATCGCGAGGAGCCCGGCCTGCCCGGCGGCGACCGCACGTCCGGGTGTCTGGCGTGGATGGGGGCCGCGCCAGTCGAGAACTTCATCCTCGCGATGGCCGATCGCGGCGAAGGGCACGAAGCCCCACCCGATGATGCCGTCCGCGACTTCGAATCGGCGCCGTACCAGGACGCTCTTCGTCTCGCCGTCTCCGAGCGCGACCTCGTAGCGAGCCAGGGGCTCACCGGTCGGCAGGACCCAGCCCACCGGTGTCGCGGGCGCACGGGCCCCGGTCGAATCGCGCCAGCTGTCGGCGAAGTGGGCGATAACGAGGTGACTCGCCCGGCCTTGCGCCCGAAGGTCGATGGTCAGGTCGCGATCGAGCAGGATCCAGCGGCGTCCGCCCGCCCGTGTGCCAAGCGCGAACGGCAGGCCACGGAACACGGCCGCGCCGTCGGGCAGCCGCCCGAGCGCCTGGCGGTACACGGGATGAAGGCGGGAGCCGAGCTCGGCATCCGTCGCATTCCAGGCGGAACTGAGGTCGATCGGCCGCGCCAGGGGGGTCGCGAGGCCACGGCGCCCGAGAGCCATCGCTTCGTCCCTCCCGACCGATATTGACGTCCGGCGAGCCCCGATGATACCGTCTCTGCAATCGGTTGCGCAAGGAGGATCGATGGAGACTGTCCGACTGACCGTGGGCCAGGCCATCGTCCGCTTCATGGCCCGTCAGTACGTCGAGCGCGACGGCCGCGAGCAGCGGTTCATCGCCGGCGTCTGGGGCATCTTCGGACACGGCAACGTGGCCGGGCTGGGCCAGGCCCTGGAAGAGCTCGGGGATGCCGAGGAGATGCCCTACTTCCGGCCCCAGAACGAACAGGGGCAGGTGCATATCGCCGCGGCGTTCGCACGGCACAGCAATCGCCTCCGAGCCTACGCGTGCACTTCGTCGGTCGGTCCGGGCGCCATGAACATGGTCACAGGCGCGGCGGGCGCAACGATCAATCGGATCCCCGTCCTGCTCCTGCCCAGCGACTACTTCGCCAATCGCACGCCGGATCCGGTCCTCCAGCAGGTCGAGCACCCGGTCGAGCGCGACGCCAGTGCCAATGACGCGTTCCGCCCTCTCTCCCGGTTCTTCGACCGCATCTCGCGACCGGAGCAGCTGCTGGCCTCGCTGCCCGAGGCCTTCCGCGTGCTCACCGATCCGGTCGAGACCGGCGCCGTCACGATTTCGCTGCCAGAGGACGTCCAGTCCGAGGCCTTCGACTGGCCCGAGCGCTTCTTTGAGCGGCGTGTCTGGCGCGTCCGCCGGCCGCTGCCCATCGCAGCCGACCTGGCCGACGCAGTCCGTCACATTCGCGGGGCCAGGACCCCGCTGATGGTGGTCGGCGGCGGCGCGATCTACGCCGAGGCGACCGACGAAGTCTCGAGTTTCGCGACGCATTTCGGCATCCCGGTCGTCGAGACGCAGGCCGGCAAGGGCGCGCTGCCCTGGAATCACGCGATGAATGCGGGTCCGGCCGGAACCAACGGCGGCCTCGCCGCCAACCGTCTCGCCCGGGACGCGGACGTCGTGATCTGCGTCGGGACACGGCTCGGCGACTTCGTCACGGCGTCGCGCACCACCTTCCAGAACCCGGATGCGCTGTTCATCGGCATCAACATCGGTCCGATGGACGCCCACAAGCTGCGGGCGCTCCCGGTCGTGGCCGATGCGCGCGAGGCACTGCGCGCACTAGAGCACGACCTGGTGGCCGCCGGGTACCCCGGGACCCCGGCACCGTACCGGCAGCTCGTCGCAGACCTCAAGCGCGAGTGGGACGGCATCGTCGACGACCTGCGGACGGTGAACGGCGCGCCGGGCGACCTCGGCCAGGCCGAGGTCATCGGCATCGTCAACGAGGTCGTCGGAGGCCATGCGACGGTGATCTGCGCGGCCGGCAGCCTGCCGGGTGACCTGCTGCGCCTCTGGCGACCCGAGGACAGCAAGGCCTACCACGTGGAATACGGCTTCTCGTGCATGGGCTACGAGGTCGCGGCCGGGCTCGGCGTGCGCCTTGCCGAGCCGTCGCGAGAGGTCGTCGTCATGGTCGGCGACGGCTCGTACCTGATGCTGAACTCCGAGATCGTGACCGCCGTCGCGGAGGGCCTGAAGCTCACGATCGTGGTCCTGGACAACCACGGCTTCCAGTGCATCCTGGCGCTCCAGCGGCTCGTGGGTGTGCCGGACTTCGGCAATGAGCTGCGCTTCCGCGACCCGGCTCGCAACCGCCTCACCGGTCCCTACGTGCCGATCGACTTCCGAAAGCACGCCGAGGCGATGGGCGCCCTGGCGATCCAGGCGAACACCGCCGACGAGCTTCGCGCCGCCCTCGGCACGGCCCGGGCGGCCGATCGGATCACGGTCATCGCCGTCCCGACCGAGCCCGAGAAGCGTGTCCCGGGGTTCGAGTCGTGGTGGGACGTTCCCGTGGCGGGCGCCAGCGCACAGCCGGCCGTGCGCAGGGCCCGAACGGCCTACGACCAGAAGCGCCGCGAGCAGCGGACCGACATCCAGTAAGCGGGAGAAGCTCATGCCGGGACCCGGGATCGAACTCGTCGGAGCCGAAGAGGCCGCGGAGGTCATGGAGGTATTGCAGAGCGGCTACCTGAGCCGCTACGGCCCCTCGGACGACCCCTCCTTCGGTGCCAAGGTCCACCGCATCGAAGAGGAGGTTGCCAAGCTCTCCGGCGTCCGCTACGCGCTCGGGTTGCACGGTGGCGGATCGGCGGCGATCTGGATCGCTCTCCTCAGCCTCGGTGTCGGGGCGGGGGACGAGGTCATCGTGCCCGGGTTCACCTACGTCGCGTCGATCTCCGCGATCGTCTACACGGGCGCTACCCCTGTCCTGGCCGAGATCGACCAGACCTTCGACCTTGATCCGGTCGATGTCGAGGCCAGGATCACACCACGCACCAAGGCCATCCTCGTGGTCCACATGCTCGGGGCCGCGGCCCGCATCCTGGAGCTGAAGGCCGTGGCCGACCGGCACGGCATCGCGCTCGTGGAAGACTGCGCCCAGGCGTTCGGTGCGACCTACGAGGGCCGAGGCGTCGGCGGGTTCGGGACTGCCGGCACCTTCAGCTTCAACGAGTACAAGACGATCACGTGCGGCGACGGCGGCATGATCGTCACCGACGACGAGGCGCTCTATGAGCGCGCGTTCGCCATGCATGACCAGGGGCACGCGCCGTACCGGCTCGAGTCGAAGTACGCACCGCGCCCGTTCCTGGGCATGAACTTCCGGATGACCGAGCTCTCGGGCGCGGTGCTCCTGGCCCAGAACCGCAAGCTGGACCTGATCAGGTCGCACCTGCGGGCCAACAAGGCCATCGTCAAGGAGATGCTCGAAGAGGTTCCGACGATCGATTTCCGGACGCTGACCGATCCCGCCGGCGACCTCGCCACCCACCTCGTTGTCGTGCTGCCAACGAGTGAAATCGCGCGCAAGGTGGCGGAGGAGGTCGGCTCGAAGACCCTGTCGGAGTCGGGCTGGCACACCTATGCCCGGATGGACCATCTGCTGCAGCGGCGCACCGCGACCGGCAAGGGCTGTCCGTTCGACTGCGGCGACCCGGACCACGCTCATGGGGAATATCGGGCCGGCATGCTGCCCAGGACGGACGACCTGCTCGAGCGCTCGATGAGCATCGGAATCGGCGTTCGGGATCCCAACTTGGCGCCGTTCGGCCTGCGAATGCGCGATGGGGCCGACGAGGCTCGACGGGTCGGCGCCACCTTCCGGGATGCCGTGATCAAGCACCGGGCCTGATCGTCCGAGACTACTGATGATCGAAGCGCTCGTGATCGGCAGGGTCGGCGTCGACCTGACACCGCCAACGCCGCGCACGACGCTTGCCGCGGCGGGCTCATTCGTCCGAGCGGTCGGCGGGTTCGCCGGCAACATCGGCACCGGCCTTGCCCGCCTCGGGATCCGGACCGCCGTGGTCTCGGGCGTCGGTGACGACGGCCACGGCGAGCACGTTCGATCGTTCTTGGCCGGCGAAGGCATCGATGGGGAGTGGATCGTCTCCCGGGCCGGCACTCGGACTCAGGTCGCCTTCTTCGAAGTCTGGCCGCCCGATCGCTTTCCGGTCACGTTCCATCGGTCGGCGCCGGCCCCGGAGACCGGGCTCACCACCGGCGAGGTTCCCGCGAGGCTGCTCGAGACGACGCCGGTGGTCATCATTTCCGGGACGCTGCTTGCCGAGGAGCCCTCCCGATCAACGACGATCTCCCTGCTTGAAGCCCGCCGTGCTACGCGTCTGCAGCGGCCGGTCTCCTGGACGATCCTGGATCTTGACTGGCGCCCGACACTGTGGCCCAACCCGGACGTGGCACCTGCGTTCATGGCCCGCGCGGCCCGGCTGAGCGACATCGTGGTGGGGAGCGACGCGGAGTTCGACGGGGTGCAGCAAAACGTCATGGTCGACAACGAGACGGGGCCGTCCCTCATCGTGCTCAAACATGGCCCGGAGGGTGTGACGCTCGTCACGGCCGCCGGACGGCGATCGCTGCCGGGGATCGCTGTCGAGGTGCTGTGCGGCATCGGCGCCGGTGACGCACTCACTGCGGCCTTTGCAGCCGGCCTCCTGCGGGGCCTGCACCCGGTCGACGCCGTCGAGCGCGGGAATGCCGCCGGGGCGATCGTCGCGACCCGCCTGATGTGCAGCACGGCAATGCCGACACCGGCTGAAATCGACGGCATGCTGGCCAGCACCAGGGCCGCGATCGGCGGCGCGATATGACCGGTCGCGAAGAACCGCCGGGCAACGTGATCCACAAGGCCAAGCTGCCGATGCGCCTCCCGCCCGAGTCGCTCCACATCCGGCCGGACGAGGCCGGCGTCGTGGCGACCGATCCGATCCGCGTGGGCTGGCGGTACCTCTCGTTCCGCGCTTTCTCCCTCGGCGACGGAGAAGCCGTCATGCTCGATCGCCCAGATCAGGAAGCCGCGGTCGTGACGATCTCCGGCGGCGGCGTCGAAGTCGCGCTTGATCGGGGAGCGGGCCTCGGTCTCGCTGGGCGCCCGTCCGTCTTCGAGGGGATGCCCTGGAGCGCCTACCTGCCGGCCGGCCGCAGGGCGCGGATCATCGGGCGCCCGTTGGCGGGCCGACGCGCCGTCGTCGCGGTCGCGCAGGCGCCGCCCACCGGCCGCCGGGGCGTGGCGAAGGAGCCCATCGTGGTTGGGCCCACGGACGTGGAGATCGAGATCCGGGGTGCCGGCAACGCCACTCGCCAGGTCAACAACATCATGATGCCCGGGTTCCCGGCGGATCGACTGCTGATCTGCGAGGTGTTCACGCCGTCCGGCAACTGGTCCGGCTGGCCGCCCCACAAGCATGACGTGGACGACCCACCTCGCGAAGCGGTTCTCGAGGAGACCTACTTCTATCAGATGAGCCGCCCCGAGGGCTGGGCGATCCAGCGCGTCTACCACCGCGATGGCTCGCGGGACCGGATCATGGCGGTACGCCACGGCGACCTCGTGATCGTCGACCAGGGCTACCACCCCTTCGCCGCGACACAGGGATACGACGCCTACTACCTGAACGCCCTGGCCGGCGATCGGAGGACGATGGCCAACTCCGAGGACCCCGACCTGGCCTGGGTTCGAACCCTGTGGCCGGCGATGGCACCGGATCCCCGCCTGCCGCTCGTCCGGCCGTGAAGCGTCCGGCGAGCCCATCGGTCGCTGCGTCGGCCGTCCGCCGTCGCCGGCGGCTCCTTCGTCTCGGAGGGCAGCGAGGCGTGATCGCCGGAATCGCCATCGATCATCGAGACAGTCTCCGAGTGATGCTCGAGCGGCGGGGATCCACAAGGTTGGGCACCGGGGAGCTGCGCTCGCTTAAGCTCGCGCTGACCAGGGCCCTCGCACCTGCCGCAACCGCGATCATGCTGGACGAGGAGCTGGGCGGGCTTGCCCTCGATGCCGGAGCGGTCCCGCCATCGTTGGCCCTGATCATGCCGCTGGAGGCGCAGGGCTATGAGGATCCCAGTGCGACTCCGATTACCAGGCTCATGGCCGACTTCTCGCCGGCCGACGCCCTTCGTCGTGGGGCCGATGCCTGCAAGGTGCTGCTGCCGTACCGCGCCGACGACCCGGATGCGAGCGCCAGCCAGGACGCGCTCGTCCGCGAGACGGTGGCCGCCTGCCACGAGGTTGGCCTGCCGTTGGTCGTCGAGCCGGTGGTTTACCGCCGGTCGAACGAGACGGAATCGGCCTACGCGGCGTCCTACCCCGGCCTTGTCCACGCGGCCGCGGCCCGACTCCGGGCCCTCGGGCCGGACTTGCTGAAGGTGCCCTTTCCCGTCCTGGATATGGCCGCGAGCGGCGAGGCGGCCGGCCTCGATGCGTGCCGCCACCTGGCGGCGGCCTGCGACGACACCCCATGGGTGCTGCTCGGGGCCGGCGTCGAAACCGACATCTTCGTCGAGCAGATTCGCCTCGCCGGCATGTCCGGAGCGGCGGGCTTCCTGGCCGGCCGTGGTATCTGGGGCGCCGCCGTCGGCTCGCGTCTCGAGGAAGCCGAAGAAGTCGCGATCCGGATCTGTCGCCCGGCCCTGGAGCGTTGTCGCGAAACGGCCGAGCGCTACGCACAACCGTTGAACGTGCCCATCACCGCCTGACGGGACCCGGTGCCGCTGGGCGACGCCAATCCTGAGGTGCTTTCACGTGCGTCTGGTCTACAACTCCAACTCGACGATGTACCTCCCGGTCCTGATGCAGGTCCGCCTGGCCAGGGAGACCGGATGGGATGGGATCTTCGTCCGCGAGGAACACATCCGCCGGTACCTGGCGCAGAGCCACGACGTCGCCGGCCTGCGCAACGCCCTCGCCGGCCTGGGGCCCGTCAACGTCGGGGCCCTTCCGGATGTCGAGCGATGGCGAGCCAGCGAGCGTTCAGCCATGCTGCGCGAGGCAACGGCGCTGACCGAGCTCGCCCTTGACATCGGCGCGAGCTACGTGCAGCTCCTGACCGGTCCGGTGGCGCCCGACGGAGCGTATCGCGGCCCCGGCGACCTGTCGGCGACCGAACTCAGGCGCGTGACCGCCAGTGCACTCAGGGCCGTCGCCGATCTCGGCGCCCCGCACGGCCTGCGCTATTACCTCGAACCCGTCGCATGGACGCCACTCTCGACCCTCGGGCAGGCCGTCGAGGCGATCGACGCCGCGGAGCGGGACAACGTAGCCCTTGTGCTCGACTTCTGGCACCTGTGGCAGCGGGGCGCGACTCCGGAGAGCATCTCCAGGCTGGACCCGCGGTTCATCTACGGAGTTGACTTCGGGGATTCCATCGGACCTGCCGGAGCACCCACTCCCGACCAGGTCTCCCGGCGCGTGTGGACGGGAGAGGGCGACATTCCGCTCCAGGAGTGGGTCGACGCGGTGCGCTCCACGGGATTTGACGGGTGGTGGGACAACGAGCTGTACAGCCCGCCGCACTGGGAGTTGGACGACCCGTATCGCGTCGCCTCGGGACTGCTCGAGGTGCTCCGGACGTTCCTTCGGAATTGACCACCCAGTACGCGGAGAGCCGCGTTGACGGAGCCCTCGGGGGATGCTACGGTCTGCGCAATCGGTTGCAAGGGAGGCCGCGGTCCGCATGAGCGCCAGTCACGGACCGCGCCGTCGAGTCCTCCTCAAGGACGTGGCCGAGCGGGCCAACGTCTCCGGCTCGACCGCCTCACGAGCCCTCGCCGACGATCCTCGAATCAGTGTGGGCACGCGGGAGGCAGTGAAGTCGGCCGCGGCCGAACTCCACTACGTTCCGAATGCCGCCGCCCGGAGCCTTCGGGCGCGACGAACGCGCACGCTCGGCCTGCTCCTGCCGGACCTGCGCGATCCAGTCCACGGGCAGGTCGCGTCAGCGTTCGAGGAGGAGGCCCGTCAGCGAGGCTACTGCGTGCTCGTCGTCGCCGGCGAAAACGAACTCGCCCGCGAGCGTCTCGCCCTGCGGATCTTCGCGGAGCACGGCACGGACGGCATCGCGATCGTATCGGGCGTGCTTGCTCCGAAGGAAGCGCTGGAGCGAGTCGATCCGGATCGGCTGGTACTCGTCCAGCCGGACCACCGCAGCCTGCGCCGTCGCGACGGACCGCTCTTTCCAGGGGTCATCCAGACCGATGACGTCGGCGGCATCAGGCTCGCCGTCAACCACCTGGTTGACAGCGGCTACCGGCGGATCGCCTATGTCGAGGGTGGCGCCAGGGCCTCCAACGCCGCCCGGGCCGAGGCCGTTGCGGCGGCACTCCGCGGCCGCGGGATCCGCGCGTTCCAGCGGTTCGAGGCATCGGTCGACAGCTGGCGTGATCCGCGAGACCTCGCTGCCAGGATCGCAGCGGATCTTCCGGAGGCGCTGGTGTGCTACGACGACAAGCTGGCGCTGGCGCTCATGGATGCACTCCGGGGGCTCGGCGTTCGAGTCCCCGAAGACGTCGGGATCATTGGGTTCGATGGCATCCCGTTTGCGGCGATCTCCAATCCCCGGCTGACGACCGTCGTGGTTCCTTCGGCGATGATGGGCCGGATCGCGGCCGCGTCGCTCATCTCGACCCTCCAGGTGGGCAAGTTGCCGGACCCGGTGCTGATCCCGCTGGAGTTGATCGTCCGCGAGAGCACGCGAGCCCGCCCGGCCCCGGCAACCGGACGGGCCCCGGGTGCCTGATCACCCCTGTGCCTGAGTCGACGCGAGCTAACCGGGCTCGGGAGCGTCCGGCGAATTCGGCGCCGGCAAGCGGAGCAGCGGCGGGGCCGGAACCCGACCTCGAGACCATCGCCCGCCGCGCCCGCCTGCTGGTGATGGATTCCGTGGCCCACAGCGGCGCGGGGCACATCGGCGGGCCGCTGTCCGCGATGGACCTGCTCGTGGCCCTCTTCTTCCGAGTCCTGCGCATCCGACCGGACGAGCCCGGCTGGCCGGATCGCGATCGCTTCATCCTGTCCAAGGGCCACTCCGCTATCGGGCTGTACGTGGTCATGGCCCTGCGCGGCTACTTCCCGGTCGATGAGCTCGCGACGTTCGATGCGGGCGACAGCCGCCTGCAGGGACATCCGGACATGACCCGACTGCCCGGCCTGGAGGCATCGACGGGCTCGCTCGGCCAAGGTCTTTCGGTGGGCATCGGGATCGCGCTCGGGGCGCGGATGCGCGGCCTGGGAGTCCATACGTTCGTGATGCTCGGCGACGGCGAGACCCAGGAGGGGATGGTCTGGGAGAGCGTCATGGTCGCCGCCCGGTTCGGACTCGGGAACCTCACGGCGCTGGTGGACTGCAACGGCCTCCAGCAGTACGGCTGGCCGCGTCCTCCGGGAGAGGTCGGTCGCGGCGATCGACGCGATCCCCTGGCCGGCGTTCAGCTCCGCGACGCGCTCGAGGCGTTCGGCTGGCGCGTGCTCGAGATCGATGGTCACGACGCTGCGGCGATCGTGGCGGCGTGCGCGAACGCCCGCGACGCGGGGACGGGCAGCCAGCCGACGGCAATCCTCGCGAGGACCGTGAAGGGTCGAGGCGTGTCGTTCGCCGAGGGTCGCTACGAGTGGCATGCCCGCGTTGCCACGGCCGACGAGGTGGCCGCCGCCCGCGAAGAACTCGGAACGGAACGCCCGGGCGGGGCCAGGCCATGACAGCCGCGATGCGCGACGTATGGGCGAACACGCTCATCGATCTCGCCGCCGATCATCCCGATCTCCTCGTCCTCGACGGCGACCTCGCCACATCCACGCGCGCGGACCGTTTCGCGGTCGCGTACCCGGATCGATTCCTCGAAATGGGGATCGCCGAGCAGAACATGGTCGGGGTCGCGACAGGCCTCGCGACCCTCGGCTACATTCCCTGGCTCTCATCGTTTGCCGTCTTCTTCACCCATCGCGCCGTCGATCAGATCCGCGTCCTGGTTGCCCAGACCCACGCGAACGTGAAGATCGGCGCCGCGTACACAGGCCTGCTGACGGGCTTCACCGGCAAGACCCACCAGGACGTCGAGGACCTCGCGATCATGCGAGCAATGCCCGGCATGACGGTCCTCGCCCCGGGCGACGCGATCGAGTGCGAAGCGGCCGTCCGGTGGGCAACTGCGACCCACGGGCCGGTCTATCTTCGCCTGGCCCGGGATGCCGGCCCGGATCTCTTCGACGCGGGGTACCGCTTCGAGCCGGGTCGCGTCATCCGCCTTCGTGAGGGTTCGGATGTGCTGATGATCTCGACCGGGCTTCAGTCGGCCCGCTGCCTGGCAGCTGCGGGCATCCTCGGGTCCGCCGGGCTCTCGGCCGGCGTGCTCCACGTTCCGTCGCTGAAGCCAGTCGACGCGCCGGCCCTCATGGATGCCGCCCGAAGTGTCCGGCTCGTCGTCACGGCCGAGGAGCACACGATCTTCGGCGGGCTCGGGGGCCTGGTCGCGGAGATTCTCGGCGAGCGCGGGCCACGACGGCTGCTGCGCATCGGCATTCGTGATACCTGGGGCGAGTCGGCCCCGAATGCATTCCTGCTCGAGCGGCACGGACTGTCGCCGGAACGCGTCGCGGAACGCGTCGCCCAGGAGTTCTCCGGCGCGGCGCAACTCGGGTGAAGGCGGGTCAGGTCGTTCCACGCACAGTCGAGGTGAAGCCGTGCCCACATTTGCGTTAAGGAACCACGCCAGCATCGGCGTCGCGTTCCTGGGGGTCGGCAGGATGGGGCTGACGCACCTCCAGACGGTCGCGGGTATCGGCGCCGCGCGGCTCGTCGTCGTCTCGGACGTGGACGCCGGCGCAGCGGAACGGGGCCGCGACATCGCGCATGCCGAGCGGGCGACGACGGACCCTCTGGATGCGATCAATGACCCCGCGGTCGAGGCCGTCGTCATCGTCACGCCGACCTCCACGCACGCGGGTCTCATCGAGGCCTCACTGCGCGCGGGCAAGGCGGTCTGGAGCGAAAAGCCCATCGCGCTGGACCTCTCCGAGACGAACCGGATCGTCGGCCTGTGGCGGGCGACCGGCATTCCCGTCCAGATGGGGTTCATGCGCCGCTTCGATCCCGGCTACGTTCGCGCCAGGGAGCTCATCGCGGCCGGCGAGCTCGGGCGGATCGAGCAGTTCCGGGCATACTCGCGCGACACCCACATGCCACCGGCCGAATTCATCCGCAACAGCGGCGGGTCCTTCCTGGACATGTGCGTGCACGATTTCGACCTCGCCCGGTTTCTCGTGGGCGAGATCGACGAGGTGTCGGCGTGGGGGAGCAATGTGGCCGACAAGCGGTTCGAAGAGGCCGGTGACGTCGACACGGCGGTCACGATGCTCCGGTTCGCGAACGGTGCCCTCGGGGTGGTCGAGATGTCGCGCCACTCGGCCTGGGGCTATGACATCCGGACCGAAGTATTTGGTGCCCTGGGCAAGGTCGTGGTGGAGGCGCCGCACAAGACCGACTTGATCTTTTCGCGCCGGTTCGGCTTCGAAGGCGACCACTACAACAGCTTTCCCGACCGGTTCGAGGTCGCCTATCGGCTCGAATTCGAGGCGTTCTTCCGGACGCTGGCCGAGGGGGGCACGCCCGACCCGGGACCGGGCGAGGCACTCGAGGCGCTGCGGCTCGCGCTCGCGGCGAAGCGGAGCTGGCTCGAGGGCCGGCCGGTCCGCCTCGACGAGATCGTTGCCGAGGTGCGCGCATGAGCGATCCAGTCGTCCGCCACGTCCGATCCGGTGACGCGACCACGACCCCACTTGATGTCGCGCCGGAGACCGCGGGCTGGCGCTATCTCTCGTTCCGCGTGATCGCCCTCGAGCCGGGCGACACGATCCGCGGAGACACGGCCGGCAACGAGATGGCCTTCGTCCCGCTCGCCGGCTCGGGCCGGTTCGGCTTCGAGGGAACGACACATGCCGTCGCCCGCAGGGACGTGTTCACCGAGAAGCCACAGGTCGCCTACCTCCCGCCCAGGACGAGCTACTCGATCGAGGCGCTCGGCCGCTTCGAGGTCGCCATGGGCGGGGCACCCGCCGAGGGCATCCATCCTGCCCGCCTCTTCACACCGGATGAGCTGCCGAGCTTCGTGCGCGGGGGTTCGAACGTCAGTCGGGGGGTGACCTGCACCGTCGATCCGACCTTTCCCGCAGAGCGGCTGATCGCCTACGAGATCCTCACACCGAGTGGCAACTGGTCAAGCTTCCCACCCCACCGACACGATGGGCGCCTCGGGACGAGCTACCACGAAGAGACGTACTACTTCCGGCTCTCGCCCCAGGACGGCTTCGCGCTCCAGCGGATCTACACGCGCGACACAGATCTCGATGTCTCGATCGCGGCCGGCCATGGTGATCTCGTGCTGGTCCACGAGGGCTATCACACCGTGGCCAGCGCCCCGGGCACGAACACGTACTACCTCAACTTCCTCGCGGGCGACTCGAAGCCGGTGACGCAGCTGAACGACCCGGCCTACGCCTGGATCGTGGACGACTGGGCAGGGCGGCCCATCGCCATCCCGGTGGCACCGACCACCTGACGGCGGCGCGCCGATCATCGCCCGGTCGGGCCAGGACCCATCGGACGGGTGCCGCGTCGGAGCGTCTCGAGGCTTGCGTCGAAGAACCGGACCATCCGGGCCCGCTCGTGCGGGCTGGAAACAGCCGCCAGCTCGGCAACCCAGGTACGGGCCCCCGCGATGACCTGTTCGACGGCCTGCACGTCGAGCGGCGGCGGCTCGAGGGGTCGGTCGTCCACGTCGACGTAGACAGGCGAGGTGTGCGCCGCCATCGACGTCGCAAACGCGGACGCGATCTCGTAGCTGCTCCGGGAACGGGCCGAGATCCAGGACCCCGAGGTGATCGCGACCTGCTCATGCAGGCTGAGCTCCGTCGAACCGACCGGCCAGCTGGTGGCCGCGGCAACGCGTCCATTGATCACGATCTCAAGGTCCGAGATCACCGGCTGGACGGCTCGTGCCCGTGCCCTGATCTCGACGCGCCCAGCCGATCGCCGATGGATCACCTCGCCGGGTTCGTGGCCATCGACCGCCAGTTCAAGGATCGGGCCTGAGGTGACGAAGGTCCGGCCCGCCCGGACGGCGCCGGCCCAGGCGTCGAACGTCAGCGGCCCCTCGGCGAGCAGGTGACCGTATGTCCGGACCGCACCGATCGGAACCTCCGCCGACATCTTGTCGGTCCCGGCGACGATCGGCAGCCGGTAACCGAGGTTCAGGAAGCGGTACCACTCGAGGATCGACGGATCGTCCAGGCCTGGCGCCAGTGCCTGCGTCTCGAGGGCGTCGATCTTGCCCGCCACGATGTCGGCCGCGATCTCGGCATACGGCAGCGGGAAGTGGGCGGCTACGACAAGGCCGCCGGCGGCACGGCAGCGGTCGGCCCAGTCGGCCAGGAGGACGGTCAGGGCGCCGGCCATCCGGCCTTCGGGCGGCCCTCCGCTGGCGAACGGGTGGGTCGGTCGCCTGGCGCCGAGCAGGGCAAGGTGGCCGAGGATGTTCTGGCGGTTCTCGGTCCCCACGACGATGATCCGACGGCCCGACGGGTCGGCCATCGAGCCCCACGGCAGGTCGGTCACGTTCGTGAACAGATCGCCCCATTGGGTGGCGAGGAGGTTCACCAGGTCGACGTCCTCGGCCGCGGCCTGGAGGAGCGCGGTCGACGGGGCCAGGAAGTGGACGTGGCTGTCGGCGGTCACCCATCGGCCGGCCGGGAGGTCGATCGTCCGGTCGAGGGGAAGCTCGAGCCTGGTGGTCGATGGTGTGATCGGAAGCCGAGCCTGGAATGGCCGGCGGTCGAAACCGGCGACGACCTCGACATCGACCTCGCCAAGGGGCAGCTCGATGAAGAACTGGCCCGGCACGTAGGCGTAGGTGGACGATCCCAGGACGAGATCGCCGCCGGTGTCCTCGAAGAACCCCGGGTTGACCTCGTCCCGGTGGCCGACGGGTGGCAGGTACCGACCATCGGCTGCCCTGAAGCGGACACGGCTCGGAATTCGCCCCCCGGTCGCCCCGTCCACGACCTCGACCTCGACCGGCACGCTCGGGACGGCCAGGACCCGGATCGAGTGGCGCCCGCGTCCATCATGGACCTCGCTCCCGGACTGGAGATCGTGTCCCGGGACGCTCCAGTCGCCGACGCTGACGAGCGCGTCGGGTGCGATCGCCAGATCGACCACGATCGCCGGCGAGACTCCTGCGGCAACGTCCGCGCGAGGCGTTCCCCAGCCCACGATCGCCGCCCCGCCCGGTTCTGCCGGCAAGCCCACGGCTGCGGGACGCGTCCGGATGATGGTGCCCAAATCGACCGCCATCGAATCGGGGGCCGGGCCATCGACCCGCACCTGGAACCGCGGTCCGCGGCTGAGCGGATTGCCGGTCCCCCGGAACATCGTCACGGCCGCGACGATGACATCGCTGCCGGGCCGGCCATTCGCCAGCGACTCAAGCACGAGCGATTCTGGCTCGGCGCCGGGCTCAAGCTCGATCGCGTGGAGCCACAGGAGTGCCCCGTCCGCTGCGCTCGGCACGAAGTCGGTCATCCCGGTCTGGTTCGCCCCGTAGGTTCCCGGCATGATCGTCAGCGAGCCGGAGTGGCCTGCCGCCGCATACCGGCCGGCCGTCTGGAGCGGATGCGGGCCTCGCCAGTCAACGACCTCGTTGTCGACATGGGGGATCGCAGCGAACGCGGCCGAGCCCCAGCCGAGGATCCCGTCGTTGATCTCGAATCGGCGCCGGATGAGCCGGGTCGTGGCCCGACCGGATCGATCCAGGACCGTATACCGGGCAAGTGGCTCCCCGACCGGAACGACAAGACCGACGGCCAGACCGGCTGGCCGGGCGCCGTCATCGGCGCGCCACGTGTCGGACAGATGGGCGACGACGACGTGACTGGCCGGCTCAGCCGGGAGGTCGATCGTCGTGCGCTCGTCGAGCACGATCCAGCGCCGCCTGCGCCCGCCCGGTCCGAGGTCGAAGGGCAGGCCCCGAAATACCTGCCGGCCCGCTGGGAGGCGGGACACCCCGGCTGCGCAGCTTGGGTGGAATCGGCTCGCGATCCGCCCGTCAGTTGCGTTCCTGCTCGCGTCGAGGTGAACAGGCCTGGCAAGCGGACTCGAGTGAGCCGTCACAGGAGCGCCGTCACGGGCGAGCGCGGCGCCGTCGGGGGACTCCGTATTGACGCGCCATAGGCCGGACGCTAGCATCGTACAAACGGTTGCACAAGAGGGTGCCTGATGACCGGGTCTCCTACGACCCCACGGCTTCCACGAGCGCAGGACCGATCGCTCCGCTGGGGCAGCGGGCGACGTTCAGCGTGATGCCCAGGACCCGCACAGGTACCGCCTCAACCTCGGTTCTGGCCGCCGAGCCGGTCCGGATGAGCCGGCCTTCGAGTGGGCGGACGATTGGCTGAGTCGACACCCGCCATCGAGCTGCGCCATGTGACGAAGCGCTACGGCGACGTGATCGCCCTCGACGACGTGTCGATCGATATCGAACCCGGCGAGTTCTTCTGCCTGCTCGGGCCGTCCGGCTGCGGCAAGACGACGACCCTCAACCTCATCGGCGGGTTCATCCCGATGAGCACGGGCGAGTTGCGAATCGAGGGGCGCACGGTCAATGACCTGCCCCCGCACAGACGCAACGTCAACACGGTCTTCCAGAACTACGCCCTGTTCCCGCACATGACGGTGGCCCAGAACGTCGCGTTCGGCCTGCGCATGGAGGGGCTTGCGGCCGACGAGGTCGGGCGCCGCGCTGACCAGTACCTCGAGCTCGTTGGGCTGGGCGGCTATAACCAGCGGCAGCCGTCGGAGCTCTCGGGCGGTCAGCAGCAGCGCGTGGCTCTCGCCCGCGCCTTGGCCAAGCGGCCGGCTGTCCTCCTGCTCGATGAACCGCTGGGCGCGCTCGACCTCAAGCTCCGCAAACAGTTGCAGGTGGAACTGTCGCGCATCCATCGCCAGGTCGGAACGACGTTCGTGTTCGTGACCCACGATCAGGAGGAGGCGCTCTCGATGGCGACCCGAATCGCCATCATGTCCGGCGGCAGGGTTGCCCAGCTCGGCAGCCCGCGCGAGATCTACGACCACCCGGCGAACCGGTTCGTGGCGGATTTCGTCGGGGAGACGAACTTCATCAAGGGCGCCATTGCGATGCAGGACGGGCGATCGATCTTCGAGGTTGGCGGAGGTGGCCGAGTGGAGGCGCCGAGAGGCTCGAAGGTGGGCCCGGCGACCCTCATGGTCCGACCCGAGTACCTGACCTTCAGATCAAACGATGATCCTGGCCCTGATCCGGGGATCGCTGGCCGGATCATCAACGTGGCGTTCCTTGGGAATCACACGCGAATCACACTGGCCACCGACGTGGGCGACATCGTGGTGGTCCGTCCGCACGGCACGAACGTTAGATCGACCAGCGTGGAGGAGGAGCCTGGGGAGGAGGTGCGCGTATGGTGGCCCGCAGACGATGCCGCAATGATCGAGAACTGAGGGCCCGAACTGGTTCACAGCCTGGTGGCACACATCGAAGGAGCGTGGAATGGCTGATCTGATGCGCCAATACAGCCGGCGGCAGTTTCTCAAGGTGACTGGCGCCGCCGGGGCCACCGTCGGGGCGGGGGCCTTCCTGGCCGCGTGTGGTGCGAACAGCGGTGCCAGCGTTGCGCCGACATCGCCGCCGGCCACCACCGGCCCCGTCGCGTCAGAAGGACCGACGGCCGCGCCCACCGGCACCTTCAACTGGATGACGTGGGGCGACCACTACTACCAGGCCCAGGTGGACGCGATCGCCGCCTCCAACAACATCAAGATCAACCCGACCCTGTTCAGCGACAACATCGATGCGTACACGAAGGTGAAGCAGGTCGGCGGGCAGCTCGACATGGTGTCGGGCGACGCCCTGTGGGTTCCTCACTACTTCGAGGCCGGGCTCATCGAGGCCTGGGACATCAACTCGCTCCAGGTTTCCTCGCAGCTCTACTCGATCGCCCGTGAGTTCGAGATCTGGACGAAGCCCGAGGGCTACCTCGGCTATCCGTTCGGGTGGTCGCCCGTGCAGGTCTACTACGACCCGGCGAACGTTTCGCCGGCCCCCGATTCGTGGGAGGTCCTGCTCGACCCCAAGTACAAGGGGCGCGTCGTCGTCGAGGACCAGCCGGTCGAGATCATGGCCTACATGGGCAAGTTCTCAGGCGCGAAGAACGCCTACAGCATGACCCCCGAGGAGATCGCCAAGGCCAAGGACCTGCTGATCCAGCTCAAGCCGAACATCCTGCGCCTGGCCAACCAGGCGACGGACACGATCGCCGCCCTGAAGAGCGGTGAAGCCTGGATCGCGACGGGCAACCTCGGCACCGAATCGCGAGTCAAGGACCAGGGCGGCCCCGAGCTCAAGGTGTTCACCCCCAAGGAGGGGACCATCGGCTGGATGGACTCCGAGATGATCGTGAAGGGCGGCGCCAACGAGAGCCTGATCATGCCCTTCCTGGAGCTGGCCGAGCAGGCCGAGTACATCGCCGCGAACTTCATCCTCAACGGGCGCCCACTGTTCAACGAGGCGGCCTACAAGATCCTGGTCAACCAGGGCCAGCAGGAGCGAGCCGATCGCTTCCTGTACAACAAGCCCGAGACGGTCCACACGATGGACCTCAAGGGACCGGGCACGTCCACCCAGGCTGTGATCGAAGCCTTCAACGAAGTCTTCGGCGCCTAGTCCGAGCGCCGCGATCGGGCGGCCGAGATGACCACGGATACCCGCAGCGGAGCCGACCCGGCTCCGCTGGCGGGATCCGCCCGCGGCCTGCGCTCACGCGTGGGCCGGGCAGCGCCGTTCCTGCCTGGCCTGCTCATGCTCACGCTGCTGTTCCTGATCCCGATGGTCATCATGCTGGTCTTCAGCTTCTGGCGCACCAACAACGACTTCGACCTGGTCCGTGACTGGAACGTCAGCAACTACGCGCGGTTCTTCACCCAGGCCACCTACATCCGGACCTTCATCAAGACCCTGATCATGGCGTCCGCGGTGACCGCCGCAGGTCTTGCCATCTCCCTGCCGTTCACTTATTTCCTCGTCCGATACGTGAGTCGTCGCCTGCAACGGGCCGTCCTCCTGGCCGTGATCGTCCCGTTCTGGACGAGCTACCTGCTCCGGGTCTACGCCTGGCAGGCGATCCTCGGCGAGAAGGGGGCCCTGAACCAGTTCCTCATGGGCACTGGACTCATCGACAAGCCATCGACCCTGTTCGTCTACAACGACCTGGCCGTCTTCGTCGTGCTGATCTACGTCTACTTCCCGTTCGCGGCGCTCGCCCTGTATGCGGCGCTCGAGAAGTTCGACTTCACCCAGCTCAACGCGGCGCAGGACCTCGGGGCGCGGCCGGACCAGGCGTTCCGACACATTCTCCTGCCGCAGATACGGCCCGGAATCATCACCGCCTGCATCTTCGTGTTCATCCCCATCCTCGGCGAGTTCCTCGCCCCGACCCTGGTCGGCGGGGCCGGGGGAAGTCTCATCGCCAACCTGATCATCAACTTCACCCGGCAGGGCCAGTACCCGGAGGGTGCCGCCCTGGCGATCATCGTGGCAGCGTTCGTCACCGTCGTGCTGATCATCTTCCGGCGGTCCCTGCGGGTCGAGGACGTGGTGACCCGTGGCTAGAGGCACCAGCGCGCTCGACACGATGCCGGTCAGCCCCCTCGCGCGGCAGACCCGCGGCCTGCTCGCCATCCTGGCCGGCGCGACCCTGGTCTTCCTCTACCTGCCGATCGCGTTCCTCATCCTGTTCTCGTTCGAGGAGGCCGACACCCCGGGCTTCCCCATCACCGGGCTGACCCTCCACTGGTACGAGAAGATGCTGTCCGATAGCGGCATCCACACGGCCCTGTTCAACTCGATCCAGGTGGCCGTGATCGTGGCGATCCTGGCCACGATCATCGGAACGATGGCCGCGTTCCCCCTCGTCAGGGGCGGCATCCGCTTCCCGGGGGCGGCGCGGATCCTGTTCACCCTGCCGATCATGATCCCGGGCGTCCTCCTCGGCCTGGGCCTGCTCGTCTTCATCACGCTCTTGAAGATCAAGCTCGGGCTCTATACGGTGATCGCGGGCCACCTCGTCTTTACGACGCCGTTCGTGGTGCTGATCGTGGCAGCCCGGCTCCAGGGCTTCGATCGACGCCTCGAATGGGCCGCCGCCGACCTCGGAGCGGACAATCGGAAGACGCTGCGCTACGTCGTCCTGCCGCTCATCGCGCCGGCCATCGTCGCCGGGGCGCTGCTGAGCGTCACGCTGTCCATCGACGAGTTCGTGGTGACGTTCTTCACGATCGGGCCGCAACTGACCCTGCCCCTGTTCATCATCACCCAGATTAAGTTCGGCGTGACCCCCGAGGTCAATGCGTTGGCCACCGTCATCCTCGTCGGGACGCTGTCGGTCTTCGGCCTGGGGACGCTGCTCCTGAGCGGCGGCCGTCGCTTCGGGCGCCGCGGGACGGAATGACCCACTTGGTGTCCGTCGCCCCTCGGCGGCGCCCCGCCCGAATCCCACTCGCCGGGTGACTCACCCCGTCTCTCCACCGGATGCCGGCCCGACACTGCTCGGGCGGCGGCCCACACCCGAGGAACCGATCCGGATCAGCTTCCAAGTCTGGGGCCAGTCCGTTTCGTGGACCGACCTGATGGCAACCGGAGAGCGGATCGAGGCACTCGGGTTCGCGAGTCTCTTCGCCAACGATCACCTCATGCCGATCCTGGGTGACGCGGGCGGACCGGTCCTCGGTTCGAAGGGCCCCGTGTTCGAGGGCTGGATGACCCTTGGTGCCTGGGCGGCACGCACGAGCCGGCTGCCGCTGGGCATGCTGGTGTGCGGCGTGGGATATCGCAACGTCGGCCTCACCGTGAAGATGGCGACCGCGCTCGATCATGCCACCGGCGGCCGGGCGATCCTGGGCCTCGGTGCGGGCTGGCACGAGCCGGAGCATCGGGCCTTCGGGTACGAGGTGCTCTCGCTTGGGGACCGGATCAGCCGGCTCGACGAAGCCAGCCGGCTGGCACGGGGCCTGCTTGACGGCCGGTCGGTCACCCAGGCCGGACGCTGGGTCAGCGGCAACGACATGGGCAACGATCCACGCCCGCTCCAGCCCCGGATGCCGCTCCTCCTCGGGGGCAGCGGCGAGCAGCGGACCCTGCGGATCGTGGCCCGCGACGCGGACATCTGGAACGGCGAGGGTGATCCGGAGGCCTATGCTCGCAAGAACACCGTGCTGGACGCGTATTGCACGGAGATCGGCCGCGATCCCCGGGCCATTCGCCGGACGGTCGGCGTGCCGCCGGCATGTATCAGGGCAACGAAGACCGCGGCCGTCGACGCGCTGGCAGGGATCCTCCATGCGCAGGGTGGCACCGTGGAGCAGGCCCGGGCCTGGGCGGGGACCTCACCGCTCGCCGAGACCCAGGACGGGGTGATCAGGCTCCTGCGCGCCTGGCGCGCCGCCGGGGCCGAGGAGGCCGTCATCGATCTTCCGTCGCCGGTGGATGACGAGACCATCGAACGATTGGCCGGCCCGGTTCGAGAGCGACTCGGATGAGGATCTCAGTTGGCACGGCGTCCTTCGCGGTCGCCGAAGGAGGGTCTGCCTGATGCGTGCTGCTGTCTATGAAGGTGAAGGCCGGCTTGTCGTGCGTGACGTGCCGGATCCGGCGCCGGCGCCAGACGAGGTCCTCGTCGAGGTGGAGGCGTGCGGCGTTTGCGGCTCGGATGTCCAGATCATCAACGTGCCGCCCGGCCACCCCTCGACCCCGCCCGTGGTCATCGGCCACGAGTTCGTCGGCTGGGTCCGCGCGGCCGGAGCTGCCGTGCGCGATGCGCCCATCGGCGCGCGAGTCGTCGTCGATCCGGATCCGAAGTGCGGCGCCTGCGCGTCTTGCCGCTCCGGGCGGCCGGCGAACTGTGTGAACATCATTGCCCTCGGAGTCCACCGCGACGGGGCCCTCGCGCGGTTCGTCACGACTCCGGCCAATACCGTCTACCCGATCTCGCCGACCGTCCCCGCCGAGCTGGCCGCGCTTGTTGAACCGCTGGCCTGCGTCGTGAACGGGACCACCCGAGCTGCCATCCGGCCCGGCGAATCCGCGGTCGTTTTCGGGGCTGGTGCGATCGGCTGTCTCTTCATCGCCGTGCTCAGGGCATCGGGCGCGGCACGGATCGTCGCGATCGAGCCGAGCCTCCATCGGGCTCCGGTCGCTCGGGCCATCGGTGCCGATCTCGTCCTGACGCCCGAGGAGTGGGCCGCCGGGCACGCCGAGCTCATGCCGGGCGGCGCCGATGTCGTGATCGACGCCGTCGGCAGCGTGCTGCCCCAGGCGATCGAGGCGGCCGCGATGGGCGCGCGCGTCGTGCTCTTCGGAATGAACGGCAACGCGCGTCCGGAGGTCCACCAGGTCGAGATCGTCGAGAAGGGTCTGGCGATCCTCGGCTCGTACATCTCGAACTTCACCTTCCCGGCCGCCATCCGGCTGGTGGAGAGCGGCCAGCTGAACCTCGCTCCGATGATCACCGCCACGATCCCGCTGGCGGAGACCGTGGCCGGGATCGCCCGCCTGCGCTCCGGCGAGGCCGTGAAGATCGTCATCAACCCGTAGGCATCACGAACCAGGAAGAGGAGCTTGATGAGCAGCGCAAGGATGCGAGTTGCCAGCGCCCCGGTCTCGTTCGGCGTGGACGAGATCATGCTCGACGACGCCTGGATGCCCGCGCCGGACGACATGCTCGACTGGATGGTCGACATCGGTTTCGAAGGGACGGAGCTGGGAATGCCCGGCTATCTCGGCGACGGGCCACAGGTGAACCGGCGCCTGACGTCGCGCGGGCTGGAGCTCATCGGCGCCTTCCTGCCCCAGCATTTCAGCCGGGCTGAGAAGGCGAGCGAAGATCGGGCCTGGCTGCGCACGCAGCTGCGACTGCTCAACGACGGGACGCCGTCCGGCTCGGTACCGTTCGCGATTCTGTCCGACCAGTTCGACGAGCCCGATCGGCAGATGTTCTCCGGACGCATTGCGGAACATCCAGAGACATGGCTGTCGGCCGACCGATTCGACACCCTGATCGACAACGTGCACCGGGCGGCCGAGCTCTGCCGGAGCGAAGGGCTGGAACCGGTCATCCACCCGCATGCCGGGACGTATGTCGAGACGGCGGACGAGATCGCCCGGGTCATGGATCGGATCGACCCGTCGCTCGTCGGCCTGTGCCTCGACACAGGCCACTTCCGATATGGCGGCGCGGACCCGGCCAGGGCAGCCCGCGACTACCGGGAGTTGGTGCGCCATGTCCACATCAAGGATTGCAGCGGCTCGGTGCTGGACGCTGTCCGGGCAGAGGGAAAGGGCCTCGACGACGCGCTTCGTCGGGGCGTCTTCTGCCCGCTGGGCCTGGGCGATGCAGGCATCGGGGCGGTCATCGACGCCCTGCGCGAGCAGGCCTATGGCGGCTGGCTGGTCATCGAGCAGGACCAGTCCCTCCGATCGTCCGATACGCCTGAATCCGTGGTCGCGGGTCAGCGCGCGAACCGGGAGTACCTCCACCGCCTTGGCATCTGACGCCATCGAGTTGCCTCGACGGATGGGGTGCGCCGGGTCCCCTGGCAGACGGTCAGCGGTCCGCGGCGGGCCGCGCGAGCAAGTCGCGGTGTTCGCGAAGATAGGAGGCCGTGGCCTCGACCACGCCATCAACGTCCTCCTCGGTGTGTGCCCCGGTCAGGAACCCGCGGATCATGTAGTGCGGGTGAACGTAGATTCCCCGTTCGAGCAGCCAGTGGCGATAGCCGCGCTGGACCGGGTGGTTCTTGTCCATCGCGAAGCGGGCGAAGTCCCGGAAGCGCCGGATCCGCTCGTCGGTGAAGTAGATCGTCCACACGCCTGCGATCGCGCGGACCTGGGCCCTGACGCCGGTCTCGTCGATCGCCGCCTGGATTCCGGAAGTCAGACGGTCGCCGAGCCGTCCAAGGTGACCGTGGATCGAGCCCTCGAGCACGATCCGTGTGACCTCGAGCGCGACCGCACACCCGAGCGCCTGACCGGCAAACGTGCCGGCGAAGAGGACATCGCCCTTGGGGCCGAGATGGTCCATCACCTCCGCCCGGCCGGCGAGCGCCGAGATGGGGAAGCCATTCCCGAGCGCCTTGCCCAATGTCGTGAGGTCCGGCATCACGCCGTACCGGCCCTGCGCTCCGCCGGGCCCGTGCCGAAAGCCCGTGATCACCTCGTCGAAGATGAGGAGCGTGCCGGAAGCCGAACACGCTTCGCGGAGCGCCTCGAGGAACCCAGGCTCGGGCAGCACGGCCCCTGCGTTGTGGAACACGGGTTCAACGATGACGGCGGCAATCGTCGCGCCTTCCCGGGCGAGCAGCGCCCGGACGCCCGCGGCGTCGTTGTACTCGCGCACCTCGACCATGTCACGGACGGCCGCCGGGATGCCCGCCGACGCGGCGACCGGCGTGGGCACCCCATCGCCCTGGTCCGTGGCGAAGTGATGGCTCCAGGCGACGTAGTCATGCCAGCCGTGGTAGTTGCCTTCGAACTTGAGGATCCGCTCGCGACCCGTGAACCCGCGGGCCAGGCGAATCGCGTGATAGGTCGCCTCGCTGCCGGTGCAGCTGAAGACGACCCGCTCGGCCGACGGGATCATCGCGACGAGGCGCTCGGCTAGCTCCACCTCGAGCGGGTTGGCGGTGGAGAACGAGACGCCGTGCTCGTCCATTGCCAGGCGCACGGCCGCGTTGATCCGGGGGTCGTTGTGCCCGAGCAGGACCGCCCCGAAGGAGGAGTGGAAGTCGACGTACTCGTTGCCGTCGACATCCCAGATTCGTGAACCCTGGGCCCGCGTCATGAACAGCGGATACGGGCTCGCGCTCCGGCCTTCGCCCTGCACGCCCCCGGGCGACACGGCGTTCGCCCGGGCGAAGAGCCTCGCCGACTCGGTCGTGGTGACGGGCCACCGAGACGAAGGATCCGATCCTGTCGGCGTTGCGCTGTGGGCCTGGTCCACGGATGCCACGCTCACCCTCCTCGTTGTTTCAGGTACCGGCTGGCACGACAACCGCCGTCCGCGTGCCGCTCTCCGCTGCTCGATAGAGCGCATCGAGGACGGCGCTGTCACGCACGCCGTCGGTGAAATCCGCCGAGCCGGATCGGCCCTCCGCGATGGCCGTCATGAACTCGGCCCACATCGCGCATTCCTGGCCCAGCCAGCCGATGGACGTACCGTCCGTGCCGCCGATGAGCAGCTCGGCCGCGCCCGGGTGGCCGGGGTTGACGAGCACGCGCCGGAAGCCAAACGTGAACGCGTCGCCGGGCAGGCACACCCCGAATTCATCGGGCCGCTCGAGATCCCAGTAGGCGCTGCCTCGGGAGCCATATACCTCGATCGTGAACGAGATGCGTCTGCCGATCGCGACTCGGCTCGTCTCGAGGACGCCGTACGCACCGCCTTCGAATGCCACGAGCGCCGCCGCGGCATCCTCGACGTCGACCGGGCCAGTCCCGCGAGTGGACAACCCGCCCCCGGCGCCCCGGTTGCCGACGGCGTCGGCGCCCGGCAGCGGGCGCTCCGTGATGAACGTCGCGGACATGGCCTGGACCGAGGCGATCTCGCCCACCAGGAAGCGCGCGCAGTCCACCAGGTGGTAGCCGGTGTCGATCGCGATCCCCCCGCCTGCCAGGCGCTTCTGGAATCGCCACAGGAGGGGCACGTCGGGATCGGCGGCGTAGTCGAGCATGAACGAGGCTCGGAGGCTCCGGATCGTCCCGAGCTCACCATCGCGGACGATCTGGCCGATCGCCCGGACCGCGGGCGACCAGCGGTACCCGGCGCCGAGCCCGTGGAACACCTTCGCCGCCTGGCAGGCGCGGAGCATCTCGGCGGCGTCCTCGGCCGACTCGGCCATGGGCTTCTCGCAGACGACGTCCTTGCCGGCGGCGGCGGCCGCCAGCACCACAGGGCGGTTGAGGGCAGGCGGCAGGCATGCCACGACGAGATCGATGTCGTCGGCGCCGACGAGGGCCTCGGCGTCCGGGGCGACGCGCTCGTACCCGAAGCGATCCGCGAGGGCCTTCGCAAGGTTCAGGTTGACGTCGGCAACGGCGACGAGGCGGGGCCGACGGGCTAGGTCCGGGTAGAGCCCCGGCAGGTTCACCAGGGCCGCGCTGTGGACACCGGCCATCGTGCCGGCTCCGACCATCCCGATCCGCAGCTCGTCACCCGAGCGCTCGCGGCTCAATTCGGCACCGCCGGCGGGTGCTCGACGGCCATCTCCTGGATCGTGACGCGCCGTCCCTCGAGGGCCGACGTGAGGATCGCGTCGCAGAGGACCGCCGCCTCGTAGCCGTCCTCGAACGTGGCCTGGTGGGCGGGAATCGGGTGGCCGTTGATGACGGCCGACAGGAAGTCGTGCCACTCCTGGATAAAGCTGGACTCCCAGCCCAGGGTATGGCCGGCGGGCCACCATGGTCCGAGGCCCGGATGGTCCGGCTGGGTCACGAGAACATCCCTGAATCCGCCTGTGCCGTCGGCCTCGTCCGCAGCGTAGAACACGTGGAGACGGTTCAGGTCCTCCATGTTCCACCAGAGCGAGCCCAGCGTTCCGTTGGCCTCCACGACCTGCCGGCCCTTCCAGCCCAGTGCCGCCCGGGAGACTTCCAGCGAGGCGAGACCACCGCCGCGCAGGTCGACGGCCGCGACGTAGGCATCCTCGACATCCGGGCCCGCTTCGACCAGCTTTGCCGACATCGCCTGGACGGCCAGCGCCTCGCAGCCCAGGTAGCGCAGAAAGTCCACGACGTGGGCGTAGTCGGTCACGGCGCGCGACCCGTTGGGCGGGCGGGGAGACGCGACGATGGCGTGATCCTGGAGGTATGCCGCCCGGAATCGGACGATCCGGCCGAGCCGTCCCGATAGGACGATCTCGCGGGCCAGCCGCATTGCTGGCAGGTATCGGTAGTTGAAGCCACAGGCGGCCTGGACGCCGGTCGTCGCGACCGCGGCCGCGGCGTCCGCCAGGGCCCTCGCCTCGAGTCGATCGACGCCCAGCGGCTTCTCGCAGAGGACGGGCTTGCCGAGGGCCAGGGCGGCCTCCGTCGGCGCTCGATGCCCGGCGACCGCCGTCAGGTTCGCGACCACGTGTACCGTCGGATCTTCCACGAGCTCGCGCCAGTCGGTCGTGAACGCCTCGACGCCGATTCGGCCGGCCATCGCCGCTCCGCGCTCCGGGTTGCGCGCGGCGAGCATCGTGATTCGCACGGGCCTGCCCAGCGCGTCAAGGTGGGGGAGCGTTCGAATGGCCAGGGCGTGCGCTCGCGTGATCCACCCCGCCCCGATGATCCCTATCCCCAGCGCAGCGGTCATCGAGGCTCCTGGTCCGCGCCCCTTCCAACTCGGCAGGGCCTCAGCCTAGCAGTGTTAGAACGATTGCACAACCCCGGGGCCGAAGGGTCGGCGCCTCGATTCAGGGGATGAGCGGCCGTATGAAGGCAGCCGCCTCCTCCACGCCCTCGACCGCGGACAGGTAGGGATCCTCGTTCTCGATGGAGAGCGGGCCGTCGTAACCCACCGCCGAAAGTGCGGCGATGAACGACGCCCACCAGGTACGGTCGTGCACCCGGCCGACGGTCCGGAAGACCCAGGCGCGATCTCTCGCCGCTCCGAACGGCGTGGTGTCGAGGACGCCTGCGATGGCCACCCGGTCCACCTGCAATCCCGTGTCCTTGAGATGGACATGCCGGACAGCCGGTCCGAGCGCCGCGATCACAGCGAGCGGATCCATCCCCTGCCAGAAGAGATGCGAAGGGTCCATGTTCGCCCCGATCACCGGGCCCACGGCCTCGCGCATCCGGAGCAGGGTCGGAACGTTGAACACGAGGTGCAGCGGGTGCAGCTCGAAGGCGATGTGAGCGACTCCATTGGCGCGAGCGAGGGCCGCCATCTCCTCCCAGAACGGGATTGCCTGATCCCACTGACGTGACTGCATCGCCACGGCGTCGGCGGGCCAGGGATAGAACGACCAGTTGATCGTCGAGGCGCCCGGTCCGTCGCCAGGCGTCCCGGACATCGAGACGACCGTGTCGACCCCGAGCTCCCCGGCGAGCCGGAGGGTGTCCCGGACGATCTTTTCCTGGGCTCGACCGTGGACCGGATGGAGGGGCCACGCCGAGCAGTTGAGCGCGGCGATTCGGAGTCCGCGTCTCGTGAATGCATCTGCGAAGGCGTTCCGCTTGTGCCGGTCGGACAGAAGATCGTCCAGGCGGAGGTGGGGCGCCGACGACTGACCGCCGCCGGCGATCTCGATGGAGCCGCAGCCGATCCGCGCGGCGAGGTCGAGGGCGTCTTCAAGCGACAGGTCGGCCACCGAGTCGGTGTACAGGCACAGGTCCATGGGCAGCCTCGATCGTAGTGGATTCGGCGGCCGTCGCCCCCGACCCCGCCACGGTCGGGCATGAAACCCGGGCCGCCGGCCGGAACGTACACGACGCCGCGTCGGGTCGGCAGGTCTCTGGGACAATACGCCGGGCGAGTGGCGGAATGGCAGACGCGCCGGCCTTAGGAGCCGGTGCCCCGCAAGGGGCGTGTCGGTTCGACCCCGACCTCGCCCACCAGGTTCGGGCGCGACACTGCCTCTGGGTGGGCGGGCCCCTGCAAGGACCGGGCCTGCCTCGCGCCCGGACCGGGCTTGCATCGCCTGCAAGCAAATTCGCCGTGCGGGCCTCGCGTTGTGGCCGGAGGTCCGATTCTTGCGTCCCCTGCAAGAGGAACGGGCCGACCACCGATTCCGACGGCTGGTCCGACCCCACGGCATGGATTACTTGCGTCCGGCGCAAGAGAAACTGAGCGCCGGCGTTCGAGCGCGGAGTTGCTTGCGCCAGGTGCAAGGCAGCGCCGGGATCTTGGGTCGGGTGCAAGAAAGCGACGAGATCTACGGAAGAGTCCTGTGCCGAGGCGCCATCTTGGCCCACCGCCCCGCACCCCTGCCCATGTCTGACACGCCCGCCACCCTCACTCGCGCGGGCCCGCCCTGCCGCCCCCCGTATACTGCCCGGCGATGAACAGCACGATCACGCCTACGCCGCGGAGCTCGGTCAAAGTCCGTTTCGAGCTGCCCGCCGACCAGCTGACGGCCGCGCTGGATGAGGCGGTGCGCCACATCTCGCGAAGGACGCGGATCGCGGGATTCCGCCCCGGCAAGGCGCCTCGGGCGGTCGTCGAGCGGGCGGTGGGGGCTCCCGCGATCCTCGATGAGGCGATGGATCACCTGGTCCAGCGAGCCTATCGCGACGCCCTCATCGAGCACGATCTGACCCCGCTCACCAACGCCGACATCGACATCGAGCAGGCGGAGGAGGGCAGGCCCGTTGTCTTCACGGCGACGGTCCAGGTGCGGCCCGAGGTCGTCCTCGGCGACTATCGGAATTTCAACTTCCGGCCGGAGGTCGAAGCCATCGACGCCCCGAAGATCGCGAAGGTCCTCGAGGAGCTCGCCGACCAGAACGCGACGCTCGCACCGGTCGAGGACCGCGGGGCCAGGGCCGGTGACTACGCGGTCATCGGCTACGCAGGCACGCGGGAGGGGGTTCCGTTCGAGGGAGGGTCATCGGACCGGGTCCCGCTCATCCTCGGGGAGGAACGACTGATCCCGGGCTTCGAAGACAACCTCACCGGCCTGAAACCTGGCGAATCGACCAGCTTCGACATCACGTTTCCCGCCGACTACGCCGAGGCAACCCTGGCCGGCGGGGTTGCCAAGTTCGCCGTGGATCTCAAGGAGCTCCGCGAGAAGGTCCTGCCGACGGTGGACGACGAGTTCGCTCGGTCGCTCGGGGACTTCGCCGACCTCGCCGCCCTCCGGGTGGAGATCCAGGCTCGCCTGGAGCGAAACGCACTCGATCGCGCCCGCCACGAGTTCTCCGACAAGATCATCGAATACGCGGTCGCGAACGCCACACTGGAGCTCCCCGACATCCTTGTCGACCAGGAGGTCGAGGTGATCCACGACGAGTTGCGCGCGTCGCTAGCGCGCCAGGGGATCACCGAAGAGGCCTATCTCAAGGTCCTGGGGAAGACCGAGGCGGACCTGCACGCCGATTTCCGTCCGAATGCCGAGAAGCGGGTCAGGGTCCTGCTCGTTCTGTCGCGCGTCGCCGAAGCCGAGGGCGTCCTGATCGCCGACGGCGACATCGAAGTCGAGGTCGCCCGGGCGCGCGAGCGCTACAGCCGCGACAGGAAGACGGTGGCCTACTTCGAGTCGGCGCGAGGCCGGGGCTTCATCCGCAGCACGCTCCGCCGCAGCCGCGTCGTGGAGCGGCTGGTGGATGCCTGGCTCGCCGCCCACCCCGAGCAACCCGCGATCCCGCACCTGGAGGACGACGCCCCATCCGGCGTGGCCTCCAGCGAAGGTGCTGCGAATGCCTCCATCGACGGCACCGACCCGGGATCCGTCCTGGCCCGGGACGCCGAACCGGCCGCGGCCGGATGACCTAGCCCCCCGCGTAGCGTCAGGAGCCAGCCATGCTCGTGCCGATGGTGATCGAGTCCTCCAGCCGGGGGGAACGCGCCTACGACATCTACTCCCGTCTCCTGAAGGAGCGGATCATCTTCATCGGGGACGTGATCGAGGATCACCTCGCCAACCTGGTGATCGCCCAGCTCCTCTTTCTTGAGTCCGAGGATCCCGAGAAGGACATCAGCCTGTACGTCAACTCGCCGGGCGGGATCGTGACGGCAGGACTCGCGATCTACGACACCATGCAGTACCTTCGGGCCCCGGTCAGCACGATCTGCCTCGGGCAAGCTGCGTCCATGGCAGCGGTGTTGC